>Ga0182012_10000032_pt1 | contig 141837 bp, 128 predicted proteins | sample 612S2SmetaG_FD_120486 | JGI IMG/M metagenome (GOLD analysis project Ga0182012, IMG submission 120486) | Permafrost microbial communities from Stordalen Mire, Sweden - 612S2S metaG | ecosystem: Environmental > Terrestrial > Soil > Wetlands > Permafrost | place: Sweden: Stordalen | collected... | reverse complement strand
CGGCAACCGATCTCGACCAGAGCATCCGGACGTCGTGTGCGGCGAAGGTGAAGAAATCCGGCTCCTGCACGATACCGGCGCGCAAGCTTTACGACTACATTCGCCTGCTCGGCGATGGCGATATGTCGATCAAGCTGCTCGAAAACCACTGGGTGCAGATTCGCGCCGGACGGTCGAACACGCGCATGGTTGGGATGGCACGCGCTAACTTTCCGCAGGTGCCTGAGTTTCCCGAAGGCGGTGTCACGCGCATTCCTGTGGCGTCGCTGCGTAATCTGATTGCGCGTACGATCTTTGCCATTTCGAACGAGGAGTCGCGTTACACGCTCAATGGCGCGCTGCTGATCCTGAAGGCAGAATCGATCGCGATGGTCGCCACCGACGGGCATCGGCTGGCGCACATTGAGAAGACTGCGGAGTCATTCCCGGGCATCAGCGCGGAGAAGAAGACCCTGGTACCGCGCAAGGCTCTGCAGGAGCTGCAATCGTTGCTCGGCAACACTGAAGCCGAGTTTGTGGACTTTGCGGATGACGACAGCACGCTGTTCTTCCGCATCGGGCATCGCGTGCTCACCAGCCGCAAACTGACCGGGCAGTTCCCAAACTACGAAGCGGTGATGCCGCGCGACAACAACAAATTTGTAATCGTGCGGAGCACAGATCTTTCGGCATCGATCCAGCGGGTGGCGCAGTTCGCGGACGAGCGCTCGGGCGCGATCAAGATGCGCATCGAGCAGAACGAGCTGAAGGTTTCTTCTTCGTCGACGGACGCGGGCGAGTCGGAAGATACGATTGAAACGCCCTACAGCTTCGATCCCATTGTGGTTGGCTTCAACTCGTCGTATCTGATCGATTTTCTCAAGGCGATCGGCAACGAGGGTGAGGTGCGGCTGGAGTTCAAGGACGCGCAGTCAGCGGGGCAGATTCGGCCCGAGGACGGGTCGGACGAGTACAAGTACCGCTACATCATCATGCCCATGCGGATTTGACGGGGCGGCCGGCGCGCCGCAAGATGAGATCACCTTTGCGGCAGAACTTGCACGAGAGGATCCCATGTCGACGGTTACAATCCCAATTCCTCTGGAGACCTATCTACGCACGCCCTACGAGCCCGATGTGGATTACGTCGATGGCGAGATTGAGGATCGAAACGTAGGCGAGTACGACCACAACATCCTTCAACGGGCGATTCTGATCTGGTTTTACCTGCACGAGACCGAGTGGGGCATCCGTTCGATTCAGGAGCAGCGCACCCGTGTTGCGGCCACAAAAGTTCGGATCCCGGATGTGAGCGTGTTCTCCCGATCCACACCGGTCGAACAAGTATTCTCACGGCCGCCGATTATTGCCGTCGAGGTTCTTTCCCCGGAGGATCGCCATTCCCGAATCGCGGCCAAAATCAGGAACTACATTGATTTCGGCGTTCGACATATCTGGGTGGTGGATTCGCGGACCCGCGAGGGCTGGGATTGCAGCGACGGCAGCTGGGTTCGCTCTGACCGGCTGACGGTCACAGGAACGCCGATCTACCTTTCCCTTCCGGAGCTTTTCGAGAAGGTCGATAGGGAGAGCGCCTGAATCAGTAGAGTCGGCGATCATGGCACACTGGATGCAATGAAAGCGCTGCTGCTTCGCGAATACAAGCAACTGGAGTTACGGGATGTACCCGAGCCGGCGCCCGCCGCGAGTGAGTTGCAGATTCAGGTGGCTGCGTGCGGCATTTGCGGCAGCGATGTTCACGGGTACGATGGCTCTTCGGGACGACGCATTCCTCCGATCGTAATGGGGCATGAAGCCGCGGGGGTGGTGGCTGCGGCGGGCGAAGGCGTGACAGCGTTCCGGGTGGGGGATCGGGTCACCTTCGATTCCACCGTCTACTGCGGGGAGTGTCCTTACTGTCTGCGGGGCGAGATCAACCTCTGCGATCGCCGCGAGGTGATCGGTGTTTCCTGCGGGGAATACCGGCGGTCGGGGGCGTTTGCGGAATACGTAACAGTGCCTGAGCGTATTGTTTACCGGCTGCCGGATTCTATGTCGTTTGCGGAAGCGGCGATGCTGGAGCCGGTTGCGGTTGCGCTGCATGCGGTGAAGTTGAGCGGGATTCGCGGGGGAGAGACAGCGCTGGTGATCGGGGCGGGGATGATCGGCTTGCTGACTCTGCAGGCTGCGCGTGCAGCGGGCTGCCGGCGGGTGATGATTGCGGACGTAGATGCAACTCGGCTTCGTTTGGCCGAATCGCTCGGGGCCACCGAGACGTTGCATATGGCCGGCGCCGATCTTCCGGGAGAAGTTCTGCGGAGGACGGGCGCTGGCGTGGACGTGGCGCTGGAAGCGGTGGGGCGCGACGAGACTGTTCAGGCTGCGATTCATTCTGTACGCAAAGGGGGCACGGTGACGCTGATCGGGAATATCGCGCCCCAGGTGCAGATTCCGCTGCAGGTTGTGGTGAGCCGCCAGCTACGTTTGCAGGGCAGCGCCGCGTCGGCGGGCGAATATGCGGAGGCGATCGAACTGGTGAGCAGCGGCAAGATTCAGGTTGCGCCGCTCATTACAGCTGTTGCGCCGCTCGAAGATGGGCCGCGGTGGTTTGAGCGGCTGTACGCACATGAGCCCAACCTTATGAAGATTGTGCTGACGCCGGGGGCCACGTTGTGAAGGTGGTGACATGACTAACCCTGGCAGCGATCGCATGTTCGATTTATCAGGGCAAGTTGCTCTGGTGACCGGGACCAGCCGCGGTCTTGGCCAGTACATTGCGCGCGCGCTCGCGAGAGCCGGGGCCGATCTGATTCTGACCAGCCGCCGCCGTGAGGCGCTCGGGGAATTCGAGGCAGAGATACGTGGGCTGGGACGCCGCACTCTCGCGCTTGAGCTCGATGTGCGCGATCTGGCCAGTATTCAACGCATGGCTGCGGAAGCCGAAGACGCATTCGGACAGATTCACATCCTGGTGAACAATGCCGGCTGCAACGTGCGCAAACCCGCTCTGGATGTGACCTGGGACGACTGGAATCTGGTACTCGATACGAATTTGCGGGGCAGCTTTTTCGTCGCGCAGGCGATTGCGCGGGGAATGATCGCGCGCGACTATGGACGCATCATCAATATTGGGTCCGTCACCAGCGTTTTCGGCTACGCGGGGCTTGCGCCTTATGGAGCGAGCCGCGGCGGGATTCGCCAGCTCACGATGAGCCTGGCCGATGACTGGGGGAAGCATGGCGTGACCGTGAATTGTCTTGCTCCGGGATGGTTCAGGACGCAGCAGAACCAGGTGCTGTATGAGAACCAGGAGTGGGTGGATTATCTCACCGACCGCATTCCGGTGAAGCGGCCGGGGCAGCCGCACGATCTTGACGGGGCGGTGGTTTTCCTTGCGTCGGAGGCGAGCCGCTATGTAACGGGGCAGACCCTGCTGGTCGATGGGGGCATCTCGACGGGGTCGATGCGAGCTACGGTCGCGCCCAAACCTTAATTTGGCTTTGGCGCGTTGATTCGTGCTCGCTAAGCTGCCGGACGATTCGGCTCAGGGATGGGGCGAATTTCTCCCAGCAGAAAAATGTAGCTGGCGATGCCGATCAGAAGATACGCGGCGGCCACGGTGAAGGCGGCCTTGAAGGAGTGGCGAACTCCGACGAGGTAGCCGGTGATGGCAGGCGCGGCGATGCCGGAGATCTGGTTCGACATGTTCATGATTGCGCCGACGGAGCCGACGCTGTCGCCGGGAGCGATGAGGGAGGGGATGGACCAGCCGACAGGTGCGGCGGCGGAGAGGCCGCCGATCGAAAGGCTGATCCACAGGACAGCCTGGGTGACGGTGTGAGCGCTGGCCGCTCCAAAAATCCCAAGGCCCAGGGCGGTTCCCGTTATCAGGACCGTGCGGCGAACCTGGCTCGCATCCCATCCGCGATGAATGAGCCTGTCGACAGTCCAGCCACCGATAAAAAGATCAGTGAAGGTTGCAAATAGCCAGGGGATGCCTGTGTACAGGAATGAATGCGCAAGGTCGATGTGCTGGGAGCGGGCGAGATAGACGGGCAGCCACGTGAGGAGGAGATAGAAGACGTAGTTATAAGAGCCGAAGCCCAGTGCTAGGCCAAGAACCTTTTTTCGGCTTAACAGATAAGTGAGCGGCACGCGTCGATGTGGATGCGGAGATCCTTCGGCGGCCTCGATGCGGCGGGCTGCTTCGTTCTGTTTGTGGGCTGGGTCGCGATAGATGCGCCAGAAAAACAGGAAGTAGATCAGACTGATGAGTCCGGTGGCGGCAAAGCTCAGCCGCCAGCCGATGCGCAGCAGCAACAATCCGATGAGAGGCACGCCGATCGCGGAGGCAAACTTGGCGGCTCCGTCGAAGAAGCTGGTGGCGAAGCTGCGCTCGCGGGGCGGAAACCAGTAGCCAACGGCTTTGGCGCTTGCCGGGAAAGACGGAGCTTCGCCGATGCCGAGCAGGAAGCGAGCGGCAAAAAATCCGCCGATTCCTGGAGTGAGCGCTGCGCCAAACGAGGCGAGGCTCCAGAGGAAAGTGCTGACGCATCCTACGCGGCGTACGCCGAAGCGATCGAGCAGAAGGCCGGACGGCAGCTGGCACAGGGCGTAGGTCCAGTTATAGGCGCCGAGAAGAAGTCCGAAGGTAAAGTCGGAAATCCTGAACTCGGCGAAGAGGGCGTCGTGGGAGACGGAGAGGTTGACGCGGTCGAAATAGTTGACGAGGACGCCCACGCCCAGCAGGAGCGCGATGATCCATCGCTGCCGGTTCTGGTTCTCGACGCTTTCCGACAATTGGCCTGGCGCGTTATCTCCCGGCATCTTCGACCGACTACCATCTTGACACGTCCGCGCTGAGCCGGTCGCGTTTGCGGACCTGCTTTTAGGGGAATAGCATCAGGCGGGCGCTACTTCCGCTTTTGGGGATCGCTGCCCATTCTTCCGATCCACTGCGCGGTGCGAAAAGCGCGGCGCCTCCAGAAGAAATTCTGAAATCTCTGGTTCATCTTCGATCCATGAAAGTCGAGGAGTCCCAGCTGGGCAAGGAATGCGAACATCTGATGGTCCTCGGCGCCGGCTTTGCCGCTGGCACACCCGCGGAAGATCGGATGACTGCGATGCATCAGACGCGTCGCCTCGAACAGGAAGGCTTTGGGATTGGTATTCGGTCTGCCACTGTAATCGAGGTAAGGGCCATCCTCCACGCGAACACCGGGATGGATAAACCCCTCGATAACGATTTCGGCGTTGGCGGGCACTTCGAGGCCTCCGCACCGGAGGAGTTCGACCGGCTTTGCCTGCAGCGCGCCGGCCAGATCGAATTCATCCATTTCCGCGGGACACACAGCGCTGGCTGCGATAACCATGGCTTCGGGCGCGCCGATCGCCACTGCCACGGGCAGCTCGATCCCCCTGGCTTCGGCGTGCTCGACATGGCGCGCGAGGTCGCTTGCCTTCGCGGCGCTGATGGTAGCTCGTTTCGCCCCCAGCAGCTGCATGCGGTAGACGCCGGCGGTGCGCTGTCCTGTGTCTGGATCCTTGCTGATATTGAGGTGCCAGGTTCCGAGATATCGGCCGGTGTCGAAATCGCTCCATTGGGGAACCGGAAACTGGAGCAGGTCGATTACAGATGCGGGAATCACATTGTCCAGAAGTGGACCGGTTCTCACCATCCTGGGATGGACCGTTTCCTCAAGCCGTTTACGGGTGTCTTCGATCAGCTCTTTCCAGGGAGTCAGCGCGTCAAAGCCGAGCGCCAGCCTGATGCAGGTGGGATCCGCGAGACCGTTGGTAAAAATCTCCTGGCCGCCGTAGCCCATGATCTTTTCAAACAGCAGAGGCTTATGCCTGGACCGCGACCAGCGACCGATTCCGAGTTTCGAGTCGACCGTTTCTTTCACGCGCAACAGGCGCCCAGCATCTTCGAGCTTCTGGATGAATGCCCGCAAATCGGGCGATTGGCTGGGCTCGGCCTCCTGCGGCTCCGCAAACCCGTTCTCGGGCAGTGGCGCTGTTCCAGCCGGCTCTGACCTGCTCTGCCAAAGAAGCTCTTTCACATAAACCTCGCCGGAGATTCGGGCAAGGCTGCATCGATCTTCGTGGTCGGGCGCTGTTTGGTGCGTCTGTGGGATTCAGGCAAACCGGCGACTCCTTCAAAGCAGAAAAACGCTCAACCCGGTGATTGCCTGGGTCGGCAGGAAGCCGGGCCTGCGTTGCAGAAAAGCAGGGGATCGCGGTGTGAAGCTTGGCGTGATGCAATGTCGCGCCACCTTCTCGGCCGCGTCGCACTGCCGTTATAGCGAATAAAACCGCGGGCGCCCGTCCCCCGGTTGGTGTTGAGAGCTACAACTTTTGGGGCGGGTGGGATCCCTTGCCACAACGGGCCGCGGGAGGGCGGGACGGCCTGAAACGCTCTGCGGTGAGGCCGCAGCAAGCGTCAGCTGAGGTTCCGGGATGCCGTTCATCACCGTGTATGGTGCAGGATCGACCCGGCAATCGATTCAAGAGGGACGACCTTGTCGACGCCGTTCAGTTTGATCGCCTCTTTTGGCATGCCGAAGACGACGCAGGTGGCTTCGTCCTGGGCGATTGTTGTGGCGCCGGCCTGCTTCATCTCGAGCATGCCGCGCGCGCCATCGTCTCCCATGCCGGTGAGGATGACTCCGACGGCGTTCGGGCCGGCGTATCGGGCGGCGGAACGGAAGAGCACGTCGACTGAAGGCCGGTGACGGCAGACCAGCGGCCCCTCTTTAACCTCGACATAGTAGCGGGCGCCGCTGCGCTGCAGCAGGAGGTGGTGATTGCCGGGCGCGATCAGAGCCCGTCCGCGCAGAACGGTGTCGCCGCTTTCGGCTTCTTTGACGGTAATGGCGCACAAGCCATCGAGGCGGGTGGCAAAGGCGCGGGTGAAGAGCTCCGGCATGTGCTGCACGATGACGATACCGGGCGTATCCGCCGGCAGCGCCTCGAGGAGTATCTTCAGCGCCTCGGTGCCCCCGGTGGATGCGCCGATCACGACGACTTTCTCGGTCGTCTTCGCCATAGCGCAGGCGGCCGGGGCCAGAACGGCATCCGCCGTTAGCTTTGGCTCCACTCTGCGAGCCGGCCGCTGGGAGCGGACCCGCGCCCCGGCTGCCGCTTTCACTGCGTCGCAGAAGGTGGCTCGCGATTCCTCGAGGAACTGGCGGACACCGAGCCGCGGCTTGGTGACAATATCCACGGCGCCGTTTTCGAGCGCCTCGAGAGCGCTTTGGGTACCCTCTTCGGCGAGGCTCGAACAGATAACGACCGGGATGGGATGCTGGGACATGAGCTTGCGGAGGAAAGTAAGGCCATCCATCCGTGGCATTTCAATGTCCAGCGTGATCACGTCCGGCGCCTGCTCGGCCATGCGCTCGGCTGCCACGTAGGGATCGCCAGCCACTCCGATCACTTCAATTTCCGGATCCGACCCAAGGATGTACGACAAAGTCTGGCGTACCACCGCCGAGTCATCGACGACCAAAACGCGTATCTTCGGTTTACCCAATCCGTCGCCTCTTCCCGTGGCTCCTTGCGCAGCCATCTGGCGCTCTCGTCGACGAGAGCGTTCGCAGCCGCACTTCTCCCGTCGCTGTACAGAAGTCGATGCGGAAGCCGCATGGTCCGCCAAGACGCTTTGCGGCCACGCTGAACCCCGCGCCTTCGAGAACTTCAAGGGCCTTCTCGCGGTTCAGTCGGCCCACGGTAGGCCGCAACTCTCCCTCGCGAACATCCAGCACGTCCGCGCCGCCGAACACCTTGACTTCGACGTCTGCTCGGCTGGCGCCGAGCGCGTCGAATTGCGCGGCGAGGTCCTGGATCGCGAAATCCACGTAGCGCCGCGACGCTGCACGGCTCAGCTTTCCGCGCGCCTCGCCCGGATGGCAGGGAAGCATGGGATGGCAGAGCGCGCCGATGGCGAGCCCCTTATGCCAGAAGGTCACGCCTACGCAGGACCCCAACAGGGTCCTCATGATGTGGGGCCCGCGCACCAGGTGGGATTCACCCGGCTGGACGTAGACCTCCGGCCACTCTTCTTCAGGGCCGGCCATGAATCCTCCTGTAGAGTGCCGGTCCTACTGCCTCGACGGGAAGGTTCATATCGTGCAGTGTCTCGGAGTGACCCACAAACAGATAGCCCCCCGGTTTCAGGTGGCCCACAAGATTCCCGAGAATCTTTTGCTGAGTGGGTCGATCGAAATAAATGATCACGTTGCGGCAGAAAATCGCATCCGCCTTCTCGGCGACACCGTAGTTCGTGTCCATGAAGTTCAGCCGGCGGAATTCCACCATGCTGCGCAGCTCTGGAACAATACGGACCCGGTCGGCGCCGGGCTGGCGGCTGCGCAGCAGATATTTGCGCCGCAGCACAGAGGGCACGGGTTCCACGTCGTCGGTCGTGTAGATGCCCAGCCGCGCTTTTTCGAGCACCCGGCTCGAAATGTCCGTGGCCAGGATGCGAAAGCGGAAGCCGGGGTGCGACTCCGCAAATTCGCTCAGCACCATGGCGAGGGTGTAGGGCTCCTCCCCCGAGGAACACCCTGCGCTCCAAACAAGGAACGGGTTGCCTCCGCAGCTGGGCGCCAGTTCGGGCAGCGCCCGCTGCGCCAGAAAATCGAAGTGTTTGGCCTCGCGAAAGAAGTCCGTCTTGTTGGTCGTTACCACGTCGAGAAAAGGGACCTTTTCCTGCCGGAGCCCCTCCTCTCCGAACAGATATTCGCAGTATTGCCGGAACGAGTCGAGATTCAGATCGCGCAGCCGACGCTTGAGCCGGCCCTCCAGCATCGTCTTCTTCTCCAGTCCCAGGCGAATGCCGGCCTCCTTGTAAATAAAGGAGGAAAGCGCCGCAAAGTCCCGGCTGGAGAGAGCTTCTTCGTGTGCCCCCATAGGTTCCCCTTGCTCGGCTCAGGCTGCTTCGGCGGCGGGCTTGCCCGCGTCCGGGCCGCCGCGCATGGCTGACAGCTCGTCGGCGGAGAAGACGCGGTCGATGTCGAGGATCATCACAAACTGGGCGTCTCGTTTGCCCATGCCGCGGATGAAGTCGGTCCGGATCTGGGTTCCGATGCGCGGCGCCGGCTGAATCTGCTCGGGCTCAAAATCGATGACCTCTTCGACCGAGTCGGCCAGCGCGCCAATGACAGTGGGCTCGTTATCGAGCAGCACTTCCACCACCACAATACAGGTGTTGCGCGTGCTCTCGGTCTTCGACATCTCAAAGCACAGGCGCAGGTCCACGACCGGTACCACGCTGCCGCGCAGGTTGATGACGCCGCTCATGAATTCCGGTGTGCGAGGGATCGCCGTAATTGTGGTCAGATCGAGCACCTCACGCACTTTCGCCACATCGGTGGCGAAGATTTCGTTGCCCAGCCGGAAAGTCAGGTACTGGCGGGTCTCCGTAATTTCGCTCAAGCTCATGGTTTCTTTCCTCTCCCGTTGCTGAAGACAGGGTGTGCGGGCCGCTTGCGAGAACGGCCCGCGTGCCGTTTTCGGTTAGTAGCGTTCGAACTCGCCGTCGAGATCGTCGCGTTTATCCTGCAGGCGCAGCTTCACTCCGACGCCAGCCGCCGTGCCAGCCCCCGTTCCGCCCCCCGTCCCGGCCGATGTCCTGGTCGCCGCCGGTTTGTGCGCTCGAACCGGAGCAGCATGCGCGGACCCGTTCTGCGCCGACGCATGGACCGGCCGAGTTGGCCTGCCGCCGCCTCTCCGCGCTCCGGCGCCCTCTTCGTCCCCCGTCTGGAAGAAGGCCAGCGCGCTTACCAGCTGTTCGGACTGGCCGGTCAGTTCCTCGGTGGTCGAGGCCATTTCCTCGGCCGCCGAGGCGTTCTGCTGGATCACCTGCTCCAGCTGCTGCAGCGCCTTATTGATCTGCTCGGCGCCGGTGTCCTGTTCCTTGCTGGCCGCGCTGATTTCCTGGACCAGTTCGGCGGTGCGCTGAATGTCGGGAACCAGCTTTTCCAGCTGCTCACCGGATTTTTCCGATACGCGCAGCGTGGTGCTCGAGAGCTGGTTGATCTCCGCCGCCGCCTTCTGGCTGCGCTCGGCGAGCTTCCGAACCTCGGCGGCTACCACCGCGAACCCCTTCCCGTGTTCGCCGGCCCGGGCTGCTTCAATGGCCGCGTTGAGCGCCAGCAGGTTCGTTTGCCGGGCAATTTCCTCGATGATCGAGATCTTGCTGGCGATCTCTTTCATCGCGGCGACGGCCTCGACCACACTCTTCCCGCTCTCCTGCGCATCGCGCGCGCTCTTGTTGGCAATTTTGTCGGTTTGCTGCGCGTTGTCGGCGTTCTGCCTGATGTTGGAAACCATCTCCTCCATGGAGGAGGAGGCCTCTTCGGCCGCCGCCGCCTGCGCGCTGGCGCCCCTGGACACCTGCACCGAGGCGGTCGAGATCGACTGGCTGGCCGAGGCCACCTCGCCGGCGATGGTGCGAATTTCCGATACGGTTTGGGTCAGCCCCGCTACCATCGACGAGAGCGCCTGCATCAGCTTGTCCTCGGGCGACCGCTCTTTCAGCGTCACGGTCAGGTCGCCTTTCGCGATCTGCTCAGCCCCCGCCGTAATCTCGTTCATCGCCTGGATCAGAACATTCAGATTGTTCTTGATCTTGTTGAAGTCGCCGTTGTACGTATCTGTGATCTCGGCGGGAATATCCCCCTTCGAGATCTCGTCCACGTACCGCGCCGATACATTCAGCGGCCCGATGACCGCGTCCAGCATGGCGTTGACGCCACGGACAATTTCGCCATACGCGCCGTGGAACTGCTCGGCCCGGCCACGCTCCGCGAGTTGGCCCGCCTTCGAAGCATCGATCAGGCGATCGAGCTCCTTGTGGAGGGCCTGCACCACCTGGCCGACATTGTTCACCGCGAGCTTCATCTTTTCGTGGTCGCCCTTGTAGGTCTGCGCGATCAACTCGTCGATTTTGCCCGAGGAGATCTGGGCGAGGATGCGATTGCCCTCGCCGATGGGCAGCAGGATGGCATCGAGCATGGCGTTGACGCCGCGCACAATCTCCGCGTAGGCACCCTGGAACTGTTCGGGCTTGCCGCGTTCGGAGAGCTGGCCTTCCTTCGAGGCTTCGATCAGCCGCGCCAGCTCCTTCTGCAGGGATTGCGTCACGGTGGCGACGTTGTTGACGGCGACTTTCATCTTCTCGTGGTCGCCCTTGTAGGTTTGGGCGATGAGCTCGTCGATTTTGCCGGAAGAAATCTGCGCGAGGATGCGATTGCCCTCGCCGATGGGCAGCAGGATGGCATCGAGCATGGCGTTGACGCCGCGCACGATCTCGGCGTAGGCGCCCTGGAACTGCTCCGGCTTGCCGCGTTCGGAGAGCTGGCCTTCCTTCGAGGCTTCGGTGAGCCGGACCAGTTCTTTTTGCAGGGATTGCGTTACGGTGGCGACGTTGTTGACGGCGACTTTCATCTTCTCGTGGTCGCCCTTGTAGGTCTGCGCGATCAGCTCATCGATTTTGCCGGAGGAAATCTGCGCCAGGATGCGGTTGCCCTCGCCGATGGGCAGCAGGATGGCATCGAGCATCTCGTTGATGCCCTCGACCATGGTGCGGTACATCCCTGTAAACTGGCTCGCCCGGCCGCGCTCCGTGAGGTGGCCCTCTTTCGAGGCATCCACGAGGCGCAGGATCTCCTGCGAGACCAGCATGGCCTCGTTCCCGGCTGTCTCCGCCCCGCTGTTCGCGTGCTGCGGAACTTCATGTCCATTCGTTGCCTGCCCGTTCACCTTATGGCCGTTACTCTTCCGGCCCTGGCTGATTCCTGCTGTCGACATCGTTCCCGATCCTTTCTCTCGTGCGCCGGAGCGCGTTATTGAGCGGCGCTGGCTAGTGCCCCAGCGCCGACGCTGTTCGTGAAGCAAATTCCCTGCCTGCCATCCCGTGGATAGCCGTTCTCGATGGCCGGCCCTGGAGACCGCGAGCGGCCCTGGTGTGTTCCGGCCCGGACCGCCTCCTGGACCAGCCGCTGCGGGTCGAGAATCAACGCAACCACGCCGTTGCCGAGGATGGTTGCGCCCGAGACCACCTGCACGTGCCGGTAGAAGCGGCCGAGGTTCCGTATTACCGTCTGGCAGTTCCCCAGCACCTGATCGACGACCAGCCCGCAGCGCCCGTCCTCGCACTCGACGACCATGATCTGTTCCCGCTCGGGCGGGGGCGTCCGCACGTCGAAGTACTGCCGCAATCGTATGTAAGGAACGATCTCCCCGCGCACGTTGGCGACGTGCCTGCCATGAGCCTGCTCCACCTCCTGGCGCGTGAGTTCGATGCATTCGAGCGTCGAGGCCAGAGGCAGCACGAAGAACGCATCACCCACGGTCACCAGCAGCCCGTCGATGATGGCAAGCGTCAGCGGCAGGCGCAGCGTCACCGTGGTGCCCCGGCCGCGCTGACTGGTCACGTCGATCGAGCCGCGCAGGCTCTCCACCCTCTGGCGGACCACATCCATTCCCACCCCGCGGCCGGAAAGGTCCGTCACCTGTTTCGCGGTCGAAAATCCGGCCTGGAAGATGAAGGAAAAAATCTCAGCCTCGGTCAGCTTGGCCTCCGGGCTGGTCATCCCTCTCTCAATGGCGCGCGCGCGAACGGCCTCGGCGTCGATGCCGGCTCCATCGTCTGCGACCGCGATCAGCACGCTGGCTCCCGAATGCCGAGCCGAGAGATGAATCCTCGCCTCCGGGCGTTTTCCGTGGGCCACGCGATCCTCCGGCAACTCGATGCCGTGGTCCATGCTGTTCCGGATCAAATGCATCAGCGGATCGCCGAGCTGGTCGATGACCGTCTTGTCGAGCTCGGTCTCCGCGCCTTCGATGGTGAGCTCGACATTCTTTCCGAGATCCCGCGCCAGATCGTGCACGAGCCGCCGGAAGCGCTCGAAGGTGGCGCGGATCGGCAGCATCCGCAGGGTCATCGAATTCTCGCGCAGCGCCGATGTCAGCCTCTCGATCTCCTCGGCGACGGCCTGGACTTCGTTTTCCTGCGATCCCGCCGCAAACTCGCTCAGCCGCGCCTGCACCGTGACCAGCTCTCCGACCAGATCGACCAGCTGATCGAGCCGCGCCGCCGGTACCCGTATGCTGCTGGCGTTGTCCGGCTGGTCGGTTGATCGCCGGCCGGGGCTGCTGCGCTTTTCCTCGAGCCCGCGCGCGACCAGGTCCGCGGAAGACGGGACCTCGGAAGCCGGATGGTCCGCCGACGATTTCTCGGGCTTTGATCGGATCTGTGACCCATGCGCGGGGCCGGGGGAGGGTGCAGACAGAGACGGTTCAATCGCGAGATCGCAGGTGTCCTCGACAAAGATGAAGACGTCCCGAATCGCGTCCTCTCCGATATTCCGGCCGGCATTCTCGCTTGCCGGGATCGTCAGCACCATCGTCCAGCTCACGTAACAGCGCTCGGGCTCCAGTTCCTCGATCGGTGGTATTCCCGCCGTCGAGGCCTCGACCGTCAGCTGGCCCAGCCCGCGGAGTTCGCGCAGCAACAAAAGCGGGTCGGCGCCGTTGCGCATCAGATCGGGGCCTGGAGCGAAGCGAATGCGCCATGCCCGCTCCGGCTCGCTTTCTGGCCTGGGCATGGATGCTCCGGGTCCGGATGACAGGAGTCCGGATTCGTTCTCGGGCTCGCCGCCTGGCTCGACCGCCTGCCCGCCAATTGCGGATGCATGTTCGGACATCCCCATCAGAGCGTGCAACCGTGTCAGAATCTCCCCGCAGGCCGCCGCATCGGGTGCTGCCTCCTGGCCATTCTGCTCGACCATAGCCCGGATCTGATCGAGCGCGGAGAGGGTAAGATCCACCAGCTCCGGGGTCACGGGCAGCTGGCCTTTCCGCACCTCGTCGAAAGCGGTTTCGAGGTTGTGGGTGAAGCTGGCCAGGTCATCGAAGCCGAACATGGCGCCTGAGCCCTTGATAGTGTGGAGCGCACGAAACACATGTCCCACAAGGCCGACGTCTTCCGGACGCTCGTTCATCTCCAGCAGATTCGACTCGAGCTCGACCAGCAGTTCACGCGCCTCTTCGCGGAACGCGAGCCGGAACTGATCGCTGCCGCCGGTCCCACTCGTCACTCGGGCACCTCATCAGCACGGTCCGGATCGCGGGCAAGGGGAAATCGATCGAATCCAGCCTCCCGCAGCGTTGCCTGCAATTCCTCCGGAATCGGCCCCTCGAGAGCCAGCACCATCCCTGAGACCCTGGCCTCGCGTTCGGCAGCCCACAGCAACTGCACCGCCGTCACATCCATCCCGGTCGCGCTCTCGAACGAAATGCGCGCCGTTCCCTTCGAAGCCAGCGCCTCGAGCAGGGCCTGTTTCAGTTCGGCGGCGCAGCCGATGTCGATGGCTCCCTCGAGCCGGATCACTCCCGGTGTTTCGCTTCGATCGAATGTCACTGGCACGGCTGCTCTTCCTCCAATTCCCGATCACGTTCCCCGAATCCAATGCCCTTATCGAACCAGCCTCTGAATCACGGCGATCAGCTGCCCAGGCTGAAACGGCTTGACGATCCAGCCCGTCGCTCCCACCTTGCGGCCGGCATCTTTCTTTTCCGGCTGCGATTCGGTGGTGAGCATCAGGATGGGCGTAAACGAATAGCCCGGGAGCTTGCGAAGGCCCGCGATCATCTGGATTCCGTCCATATTCGGCATATTCAGATCCGAGATGATCAGGTCGAACTTTCCCTCGCGCGCCTTTTCGATGCCCAGTTGCCCATCGGCTGCCTCGGTCACTTCATACCCCGCACTGCGCAGCGTGAAGCTGACCATTTGCCGCACACTCGCCGAATCGTCGACCGTAAGCACTTGCTTCATTGCGACCCTATATTCCTTTCATCGGAGAAACCAGGCATTTTCTGCAGAGTCAAAATCATCCGGGCGTGATTTTCCCAAAACGGTCCCGAGTTCCAGGATGTCTGTCCCCGAGGGGCTGTTCTCCGCCGTCTGCATTGTTGCCCCGCTTTCCCTTCGCTCGACCACCCGCGGCTCATCCGTGGAATCCCGTCTCAACCGCTGCCACGCCGCCGCTCCCGCTCTCGGATGCAGGAGTTAAAAGAGCTCCACGCTGTTGCCGGCAAAGTTCTGCTGGACGATCGGCAGCGGGCCTCCCGCCAGCGCCGCGCGCAGAACCATGCGCTCGATTTCGGTGGTGTAGATCGAGCCAAACCGCTTTTCGAGGGAGTTGCTGTCGCGCCGGCCCTCATCTCGCGAATTCTCCTCGGCAATCTCAAGACGGGCGGACTCGATTCCGGCCACTGTGGATTCGAGCTGTCCGAAGCAGGCCTCGAGGAGGTCGCCAGTACCGCCGATCTCGGCGATCTTTTTCCGCAACGCCAGGGTTGCCGTCTGGATCGCCCGCCCTCTGCCATCCGCGCACTCCGCCGCCTCGCGCAGGATACCCATGCCCTCATGCGTCTCAGCCAGCGCCTGACGGAGACTCTCCTTGCCGCCCTGGGAGAAGGCCCTGAACACTGTCCCGCTTCTCTCTACCAGCGTCCCTATTTCGCGGGCCGTCGATTCCGACTGTGCTGTGAGCCCGCCCCACGCAGCCGAGATGCGCTTGATATTGGTCGAGATCTCCAGAATTGCATCCGCGCGCGTCCCAAGGCGGCTGGCTTCGACGATGGAGTTGAACATAAGCAACTGCAGACGGTCCCGGACCGACTTCGATCGCGCCAGATGCTCGCCAACCAGCTCCATCAGGCCGTTAATTCCGGCGAACGACGCCTGCACTTTGGCATTGCCCGCTTCGCATTCCTGCTCGAGATTCTCGATGCGCATCAGCTGCGAGGAAACACCTTTCTCCTGTTCGAGCATCCGCGGCCCCAGCTCCAGAATCTCCGATGAGGCGATGCCTTCGATGCCGTCGAGGCATGTCCTGATCTGCGTCATCCATGTCCGCACCGTCTCTCGAGCATTCCGAAGCTGATAACTCTGAATTGTGAGTCCCGCCTCTAACTCCGCCGGCAGGAAGCCTGCCGGATTCGTGTCGGCATCCTGACCTCGCGGCTGGGCAGCCGCCATTGCCGCCAGAGTTTCGCCCACATGCTCGATCTGCTGCCGCGTGATGTCATGTCCCTGGACTGCGGCGACCACGCCGGCAACTTCGCCGGCGATCCGCTCGACGCAGGCTCTGAAGCGGACCGGCGTTTGAACCAGCTGGCCGAGCATCTCCTCCAACTTGCCCACATCGGTATCGAGGTCCGCTACCATCCGCGCCAACTCGACCCGCATTCGCGGCAGTTCGACCGTGAGGGTGCGCCTCGTCTCCTCAATCGCCTTCCGCCGTTCCTCCATTTGCGATGACAGCTCGTTCGTACTGCGCGCCACTTCTCGCGAGAAGTCGTCCAATTCGTGCGCAAGGTACTGGAAGCCGGTACCCACATCGCCCAGCCGCGCCACTTCGATATTTGTGAGTACGCGCAGCATTTCAGTTTCGCGCACGATGGCGCGCTGGCCGCACGTCTGCTGCGCCAGCCGTTCGAGCAGCGCCGCCTCGGCGGTCACCGTATCCAGAATTCCCTTCGTGGCTGCCAGCCGTCCCTCAATGAAGCTCTTTGCCGCTGCCCCCAACAATTGCACTCTCGACAGGATCGACAGCATGCGCTTGCTCTCCGCGCAGCCGACGATGATCCCGGCGCTGTCGATGATCTGGCTGATCTCCTTCGCCAGGCCTTCGAAGTCCTGAACCAGCGCCCCAATATGCTTCTCAGAGTTGGCAACGACCGACCGCAGCTCACGCTCGAGATCCTTCAGGGAGCTTTCCCCGGCAGACTGCTCCGTCACCGTCATTCCGCCTCTTGCGGGGCGCCCGCGCCATCCAGGCTTTTCCCCCGGCATACTCCCATCGTGGATGTGCATCGGAACCGGCCCGACAATTCGGCGTTCACCGGCTCCTGCCTGGTTATCGGCAGAATTGTCCGCGAGGGACAGGGGTGCAAAGGCAAGCCGCGCGCCGATGTGGATTCATGTGCGGGGAGGGTATTGCATGAACGCCGGGCCGGGGCGCGGGGCGGGGTGCGAACCGGGAAAGAATTCCGCAAATGATCCGCTGCTTCGGAGATTTCCACTATTGCCGCGAGATCCCCCGCCGATGGTTGCGGTACTGCCCACACTGTTCATGCCTCACCTCGCACAAGGCTTGTGGATGCGGGTATTCCCCAACATGAAACGAATGCGCCGTTTTGCAATGCAGGCGCAGCTGGAAAGTTCTCCCGAGGTGAAAGAGATGAGCGCAAGCAGCGACAGATGCGATGCGATTGTGGGTATCCGGCTCCTGAACGTCGATCATCGTGAGATCGAAGGTCTGATCGATGAGCTTCACGCCCTGCTGGCCGGTAGCGATAAGGGGCGGATCATTAACATCCTGCGCAAGCTGAGCGGCTTTGTGCGCACTCACTTTGCGCTGGAAGAGGGGATGATGTCGGCGACGGAGTACCCGAATCTCGCCGCGCATCGCCACCACCACCAATCCCTGCTGATCCAGCTGGACAGTTTCATTTCACTCTATTTGAAGGGAAGGTTGGCCCTCACTCCGGGGGCTCTCAGTTTCCTGTTTGCGTGGTACTCGGCCCATTCTCGTAACGACGATGCGCAGTATGCGGACTGGCTGATCATCCGGGATTCGTGTTTGAGCCAGACAGAGCCAGCTGTGCTTCCACCAGGGCCACGCAGCATGCCGGCCTGAGACTCCCGTGCGGATGCGTCGCCTTCTTTCGAGGGACCCGTGCTCGGCGGAGAAAATCGGCTTCGGCCTTCATTCGAGCTGATATCCCCAGGCGCTGGCCTCTATTCGAGCTGCACCCACGTTCTTTGTGGAACGCAACGGCTCACCCGCCGTGCGCATCCATAAGCACACAGCGGCAGAGGCCGTTGAGATTTCAGGGGGGGAGAAAATGCCGCATCAAACCAAGCCTGAAGACAAGCCCGCCGCCGTTCGCTTCCACATCTTCGACATGGACGGCGGGCTCGAAGTCAGCTGCGCGCTGCTGCCCATGAAAAAGACGCCTCCCTATCGCATTGAGGGCGGCGCGCCGCGCTTCGGGAGTCGGGACGCATTCAAGGCCGAAGTGGTAGAAGCGGGCATGTCTCCCGCGGTGGCTGAAGATGAGAGGCGCTCTTTCAATGCCACGCCAAGGCAGCTGCGGAAGCTGGGCTTCGTGGTAGAGACCGAAGAGGAAAAGCGAGAGGAAGAGCCCATAGCGGCCTGACGCAGGAAGGCAGGAGCGTCATTCCGCGCTGCGCTCTGTGGCTTGGAAAAACGCGGCGGCGGTCTGACCGCATCTGAGACGGAATGAGCCTGGAGAATCTGATCTCTCCGCACTTCCTGAATGTCGAGGAAGGCATACCGCAGCAGCCGCCCTCAAAAATCGACTTCGTGATGGATGGACGCCCGTATCAAGGGTTGGATGGCGAGCTTCTGATCGATGCGATCAACCGTGAGACGGGCAAAGAGCTGGCCCAGGTCTGCTATCTGCAGCAGCTGGGTCCTGTTCAAACGTGCGACACATGCATGGTTGAGGTCGACGGCAAACTGGTGCGGGCGTGCGGGACGCGGCTTGCACCGAACATGACGGTGGAAACGGAGAGCTACCGAGCCCAGGCGGCGCAGCGGGAGGCTTTCGACCGAATTCTTGGGAATCACCTGCTTTATTGCACGGTATGCGACAACAACAACCAGAACTGCACTGTGCACAACACTACGGCGCTGCTCAAGGTAGAGCATCAGTCGATCCCCTACCGGCAAAAGCCGTTTGAGAAGGACGAGACCAACCCGTTCTACCGCTACGATCCCGATCAATGCATCCTGTGCGGACGCTGCGTGGAGGCGTGCCAGAACGTACAGGTGAACGAAACGCTGACGATCCGCTGGGAGGACGAACATCCACGGGTGCTGTGGGATGGCGGTTCGACCATTGGGGAGTCAAGCTGCGTTTCCTGCGGTCACTGCGTGACCGTCTGCCCGTGCAATGCGCTGATGGAGAAATCGATGCTCGGCGAAGCCGGATACTTTACCGGCCTGCCGGCGAAGGCGCTTGAACACATGATCGATGTGGTGAAAGGCGTGGAGCCCGAACTGGGATACGGTCCGATTCTTCAGCTCTCCGAGATGGAAGCCGATATGCGCGCGGTTCGCACGGAGAAGACGAAGACGGTTTGCACCTACTGCGGGGTGGGTTGTTCATTCGATATCTGGCATCGGGGACGGCAGATTTTGAAAGTGGAGCCGCATGGTGGTCCCGCGAATGGCATTTCGACGTGCGTCAAGGGGAAATTCGGATTCAACTTCGTAAATTCCGGTGACCGTATTAATACGCCACTGTTGCGCGATGGCGATAAGTTTCGGCAGTGCAGCTGGGACGAAGCGCTCGATTTTATCGCCGACAAGATGAAGCACATCAAGGCGCGGTACGGCGCGGATTCGCTCGAATTTATCGCCTCCTCGAAGTGCACGAACGAGGAGAGCTATCTGATGCAGAAGCTGGCGCGGGCGGTGGTGGGCACGAACAACGTAGATAACTGTTCGCGCTACTGCCAGTCTCCGGCTACGAAGGGACTTACTCGCACGGTGGGCTACGGAGGAGACTCGGGTTCTATTTCGGATATCGAGCGCGCGGCGCTGGTGATGATTGTCGGAGCCAACGCGGCGGAGAATCATCCGGTGCTGGCGACGCGGGTGAAGCGCGCCCATAAGCTGCGCGGCCAGAAGCTCATCGTGGCCGATCTGCGGAAGAACGAGATGGCGGAGCGCGCGGATGTATGGCTCAGGCCCAATCCTGGAACGGACATGATCTGGGTGAGCGCGGTGGCCAAACACATCCTCGACAATGGCTGGCACGATGAGGAATTCATCCAGGCGCGCGTGAATAACTTTGAAAATTACGCGAAAAGTCTGAGGCCGTTCACTTTGGAATTTGCTGAGGAGCGCACGGGCATCCCAGCCGCGACCCTGCGTAACGTTGCCCGGAAAGTGGCTACCGCGAAAACGGTCTGCATTCTCTGGGCAATGGGTGTAACCCAGCATATGCATGGGTCGGACACCTCGACGGCGCTTTCGAATCTGCTGCTGCTGACGGGTAATTACGGCAAGCCGGGGACGGGCGGCTACCCGCTGCGTGGGCATAACAACGTGCAGGGCTGCAGCGACTTTGGCTCTATGCCGGACAAATATCCGGGCTACATGGATACAAGCGACGAGAAGATCCGGCAGCACTGGGAGCAGGCATGGGGAGTTACCCTGCCCACCAGCGAGGGGATGGATAACCACCTGATGGTGGATGGAATGCACGAGGGCAAGATCAGGTCGCTCTATCTTATCGGGGAAGAGATGATCAGCTCGGAGTCCAATAAGCATTATCTCGCGGCTGGTCTTGAGAAGCTGGAGCTTTTTGTTGTTCAGGAGATCTTCTTTACTCTCACTTGTCAATATGCCGATGTGATCCTGCCAGGGACGCCGAGCTTCGAGAAGGAAGGCACGTATGTCAATACGGAGCGGCGGATCCAGCGGCTCTATGAGGTGATGAGGCCACTCCCCGGCACGCGGCCGGACTGGCAGATCATTCAGGACATCGCCAACAGGCTGGGGGCTGACTGGAGTTACAAGTCGCCGTCGGAGATTATGGACGAGTGTGCCGGGATTGCTCCTCTGTTTGCCGGAGTCACTTATGCGCGTCTGTCGGGCTATAACTCGCTGCAATGGCCAGTGAAAGAGGATGGCACGGACACTCCGCTGCTCTACACCGACAAGTTCCACTTTCCCGACGGAAAGGCAAAGTTTCATCCTATCGAGTGGAACGAGCCCAGCCAGGTGGAAGACTCCGAATACGACCTGCACCTGAACAACGGCCGGATGCTGGAGCACTTCGAGGCGGGCAACCAGACTTACCGGGTGCCGGGGATTGCCCTGAAGGCGCCTGACACGTTTTTAGAAGTTTCACCGGAGTTAGCTCAAGAGCGGGGGCTTGAGAGCGGGCGCTGGGTCAAAGTCAAATCGCGCGACGGGGAGATAACGATTCGCGTTCTGGTGACCGACCGGGTGAGCGGCAATCAACTGTATGCACCGCTGAATTCGCAGAAGCAGCCCATCAACACGCTTACCAGCAACAACGTGGATGTGGTGGTGCACACTCCGGCGTACAAAGAAACGCCGGTCATGATTGAGCCGTTACCGCTGAAGGGGCGCTCTCCGCTGCCACATACGAACCATCGCTTTCATAAGGCGACGCCGCAGAACGGAGTTGAGGTGGAGCGCAAGTGGGCCCGCGGGGACTATCGGATGCCTGGCACAAACCTCGTCCAGATACAGCCGGCCGCTCGCCCCGAGCAGGTAAACAGGAAAGAGAGGTAGGGAGCATGGCGAAGGCGATCCAGGTCGATTTCCCGGTCCGCGATCATAAAGCGGAGTTGCAGATGCGCCTTGCGGAAGCTCCGACCGAACATGCCGCGGCGATCCTCGAATTGCTGGAACTGCTGGATGTGCTGCACGAGCGGAATGTGTTGTCGACGATTCGTGGCGCTGTCGGGGCCGGCGACGACCTGATCGGGCACATCTCGAAAGCGGCGGCTCAGCCGGAATCGATTCGTGCTCTGCGCAACCTGCTCGCCGCATTCAAAATCATTGGGCAAATCGATCCCGAGATCATCGCGGCAGTGGGCAGATCGATTCCGCCCGAGTTCAGAGATCGCAACCTGAGGCGCGGCACCCCAAAGCCGAGCCTGTGGAAGATCGTCCGGACGTTCTGGTCACCGCCTGTGCAGCGTCTGTTATTCGCCTGGGGCCTCATGCTCGCCGGCATCGGCCACTACATGAACAAAGAGGCCCCCTCCACGGCCGACGAGGTTTAATCAGTCGCGGTCTTTACGAGATATGAGCTTGCGAAGAGAGCCATTCCCACAAACAGGGGAATGAGGCCGCACAGATAAACTCCCTGCTCGCGCCCCAGCAGCACACGCAGGAAAATGAGCACACCAAGGCCGGCCGCCCCCGTGATCAGGCCGCCGATTTGCAGCCCCTGTTTCGTGCGCAGGGTTGAGATCCGCGCTTCTTCGCGCATCAGCTCGAGTGCCGAATTCGCCCCCGGCCCCTGGGAGTCCGCCACTTTCTTCAGCATGTCGTTTTTGTAGTAGGCCTCGCGTTCCTTGCGCCGAGCGTCGGACCAGTTCACGATCGCGATCATCGAAAACAGCGCTACCGCACCTACCGCCAGAAAGACGAAAACCATCGACTCCGGCCCTGCGAATTCGTTTGCCATGTCTTTTCTCCTCGTGCGGCGCTACGTTCTGCCGCTTCAACCGGTACGACCGGTCGTGGCAGCTGGCGGTTTCAAAAAGTTTGGGGGGAATACCGGAATGAAATTTTGGCCGGGGCTCGACAGAAATAATGAAACCGCGCACCATGATCCCTGGTCGTACCGGCAGAGAGCAAAGTGAAAACGGCTAAGGAACCCGAGGCTCACGGCGTCGGCGCAGGCTCTGACGAAGCGATCATTGCGCGCGTCGTGGCCGGTGACACGGCGGCGTTCGAGGCTATTGTCCGGCGATGGCAATCGCCTCTGGTGAATCTCGCCTGGCGTTTCTGCCGGGACAGGGCGCGCGCGGAAGAGATGGCGCAGGAGGCATTTCTCCGCGCGTGGCGTAATCTTGGGCAGTTTCGCGGCGAGTCGGCGTTTTCCACGTGGCTCTTCGCGCTGGCAGCGAACCTTTACCGGACGGAGCTTCGGCGGATCCCAGCGACGATGCTGTCGCTCGATGAAATTGCCGAACCACAGGATCCGATGGTGGCGGGCCTCGCTTTCGACGAGTCTTCCCGCGACGAGTCTCTGCGCCGCGCGGTGCTGGCTCTTCCGGAGAAGTACCGCGACGCTATTCTCCTTTTCTATTTTCACGAGCAGGATGTTCCGGCGGCCGCGCGGACGCTGCGCATTCCGGACGGGACGGTTAAGGCAAGGCTGTTTCGAGGACGCGAGCTGCTGCGGAGGAAGTTCTCCGGGGCGCGCCGCAAAACGAGGTCCGCAGGTCCAGCCGCTCAAAATGCAAGGGAGGCAGAAAGCCGATGAAGCCGAATCTTACCATCCCGAAATGCAGCACTCCGGAACTCACCGACGGCGAATTCGACCGCGCCCTGGCCGCCGATCACGATGCCATTGTTCCCTCGTCCGGCTTCGCGGACTCGGTGATGGCCGCGGTGTCGCATGAGACCAGCGCGCCGGTCCCGCTCGCGTTTCCCTGGGTGCGCGCTCTGCCCGGGTTAGTCGCTGCTATCGTCGCACTGGGCGTGCTGATTGCGGCCATCGTGGTCTTGCTGCAGTCGGCGCCGGCCAGGCACGCTGCCGGTCTTTCGATCAGCCTGCAAACATTCTCCGCGCCGATGTTTCGCCAGGCGCCCGATGTGCTTTGGCTTGCGGTCTCGCTGGCGATTTCCGCAGCGTCGTTGCTTTTTTGCCGCCGTCTGATATCGAGCCGTTGATTCGGGCGCCTTCAGCGGGAAGCCGGACCGATGCCGAGCGTTCATGCTGAATCGGCATCACAGGTCCTATAATTCTGGGCACCATGTCCACCGCGAGCGGGGCCCCAGTTTGCTTTGTTCTTATCGACGGCACCAGCCGGCGCACAGGCACGATTACCCATTCGCCGTTTACGCTCGGCCGTTTGCCGGAGAACGATCTGGTCCTATCCCATCCGTATGTTTCCCGGCGGCATGCGGAGATCATTCTGGGCGAGGACGGCTGCTTCATCGTGGACCAGGGGAGCCGGCACGGGACGTTCATCAACGGCAAGTCCGCAACAGGCCGGCAGCCACTCAACGAGAGCGACACCGTCCACTTCGGCGCGCTCGATGGTCCCAGTCTCCGCATCAGCGCAGAGGAGACCGAGGACTCCTCGACCATCCGCGACATCATCGAGCAGATTCCGGAAGTCAGCGCCACCGGCAACGCACTGGACAAGTTGCGCTGGTTCTTCGAGTCGGCACGGAAGCTGAAGACCTACGACGCCGTCGATCAGATTCTGGCCGCGCTGCTGGAAACTACGTTGCAACTGACCCAGGTGGAGCGCGGCTACGTGTTCCTGCGCGACGAGGCCGGAGAGATGAAGCTCGCCATTGGCCGCAACGACAAAGGTGAGGCGCTCACGGACGAGGCCACGCTGTCGCACGGCGCCATGCGCCAGGCGGTAAGTACAGCCAACGAATTTATCGTGACCGATACCCTGAGCGCCGACCCCGAAAAACGCTCGGCCAGCATGGTGGCGCACAGCATCCGCTCGGTGATCTGCATTCCGCTGCGGAAGCGTCGGCCTGGGGCCCCGGTGCGTGACACCGACCTGCTCGGGCTCCTCTATCTCGACAGCCGGCTGAAGCCTGGGAGCCTGACGCAGGTCGACAACGATCTTCTGCGTACGATCGCGACGGATGCCGCCGCGCTCATCGATAATGCGCAGCTTGCTGTCTCCGAGGAGCGCGAACGCGTCTACCGCCAGGAAATGAATATCGCCGCGGATATCCAGCGCGGCCTGATGACGGTTCGTCCGCCAACGCTGTCCTGGGCCGCGGTCGCGGCTCGGTCTGTGCCCTGCCGCGAAGTGGGAGGCGATTTCTTCGACATCGTCGAAGACGGGGAATGCCTGGCGGTTATCGTGGCCGACATCTCCGGCAAAGGAATCTCCGCGGCTATTCTCGGCGCGACGCTTCAGGGGCTCATTTATTCGCTGCTCGTGGCGCGTCAGCCTCTGGCCACGGTCGCCGATATCGTCAACCGCTATATCTGCAGCAAGAACGTCGAGAAATATGCCACCATGGCGGTTCTGCGCCTCTCGCCCAACGGCCATCTGGAATACATTAATTGTGGGCACGTTCCGCCGTTCCTTTATACGGGAGGCGCGTCCCGCCTTCCTGACTCCAATATGCCGGTCGGTCTTATTGAGGGGGCTCCCTTCTCCTCGGGAACCGTACAGCTACAGCCTGGGGCGCGCATTCTAATTGTCACCGACGGTGTTACAGAAGCGGCGGCTCCGGATGGCGAGTTCTATGGCGAAGCCCGCCTGGCGGCGCCTGAATTCGAAAAGGCGACACTCGACGAAATCTTTGCAGGAGTGGAGCGCTTCGCCGGGGCGCTTGCCGCCGATGACGACTGCACCGTTCTCGACGTGCGCTACCTCGGCTGACAATGGTCGCGGCACTTGTTTGTCGGGCTTGGCGCGAAACAGCACAGCGAACAATTCAACGCAAGCTGTTTCCTGCTCCGATTCAGGCACGATTGCATGATAGATATAAGACTGTACGTCCCGGGGCCGAGAATGGTTTTCATGGCCCTCGCTGATTCTTCGTGCGGAGCAGTTGCAAATTGAAAGTTCTGGTCGTTGGTGGTGATGGATACTGCGGTTGGGCGACTGCCCTTTACCTTTCGGAACACGGGTTTGAAGTTGGCATTGTCGACAGCCTGGTGCGCCGCCACTGGGATCTGACCCTCGGCGTCGATACGCTCACCCCGATCGCGCCGATACGCCACCGCGTCGATCGCTGGCACGAATTAACGGGACGAAAAATCGACCTCTTCATCGGCGACATTTGCGATTACCCGTTCGTGCAGAGCTTCATGCGCAAATTCGAACCGGAGTCGATCGTGCACTTTGGCGAGCAGCGCTCGGCGCCCTTCTCGATGATCGATCGCGAGCATGCGGTGATGACCCAGGTGATGAACGTAACCGGGAATCTAAATCTGCTGTTCGCGATGAAGGAGTTCAACAAAGACATTCACCTTGTCAAGCTCGGCACGATGGGGGAATATGGCACGCCCAACATCGATATTGAAGAGGGCTACATCACGATCAAGCACAACGGCCGCGAGGATCGGCTGCCGTATCCGAAGCAGCCGGGCTCGTTCTACCACCTGAGCAAAGTGCACGACAGCCATAACATCCAGTTCGCATGCCGCATCTGGGGCCTGCGCGCCACCGATCTGAACCAGGGCGTGGTCTACGGCGTGCTCACCGATCAGACGGCGCATGACGAGGTTCTCGTGAATCGTCTGGATTACGACGAGGTATTCGGGACCGCTCTCAACCGCTTCTGCATCCAGGCCGCGGTCGGCCATCCGCTGACCGTTTACGGAAAAGGTGGACAGACGCGCGGGTTCCTCGATATTCGTGATACTGTCCGATGCGTTGAGATTGCAATTTCGAATCCCGCCGCCGCCGGCGAGTTTCGTGTCTTCAATCAGTTCACCGAGCAGTTCAGCGTCTACGACCTGGCGATGATGGTGCAGAAGGTGGGCTGCGAGGCCGGCATGAAAATCGAGGTCGAGCATCTTCCGAATCCACGCGTGGAGAAGGAAGAGCATTATTACAACGCGAAAAACACTTTGCTTCGAGATCTGGGGCTCCAGCCGCACTGCCTTTCAGAATCTCTGCTGAGTTCGCTGATGCATTTCGCGATTCGGTACAAGGATCGCGTGGATCAAGCGCAGATCATGCCTACAGTCACCTGGAAGTAGGCGGACCTTTCCGTATTCCTGGCGGTTTCGCGCCACGCAGGTTTTAGCGACGAGGAATCGGAGATGGATCCAGATCGGCTTGGCGGGCGAAAACTCCAGACCAACGCGTAAATTTGGTTCTATTTTCGGACAACTCCTTCGTTAACGGTCTGCTCCTAACTACAGGTGGGCACTTCTCTTGCCGAAGAATTGACTTGCAAGCCGCGTCCAATCGCTCTACGCTGGCATCATCCCCCGGCTCGTGACTTCAGCCGTTTATTCCGGCTTCTTTAGTCTCTCTTGAGGTATTTTGTGCGGGAACTGCGTCCTGGGGATCGATCCAAACGTCTGGGAAGTGATAAGTTTCAACCACATTCTGTTTCCTTGTCCGAACATCAGCGACCTGTGCATATACTTCATATCATTGGCAGTCTCTCCCCTGCCGACGGTGGCCCCCCCGAGGTAGTTCGTCAGCTCGCGAAGGTGTATCAGGAGACCGGCGACTCACTTGAGGTAGTCTGCCTCGATTCGCCAGATGCCCCATTCCTGAGAGGTATACCCTGCCCGGTCCACGCGCTGGGTCAACGGTGGCTTGGCCGCTATGCCCTCTCGCTCCGTCTTTGGACATGGCTCCGAGCCAACATTGGCTACTTTGACGGTGTCGTGACGCAGGGCATCTGGACGTTCCCCGGCGTCGCAGTGCGACTAACCGCCCGCGAGGCGGGAAAGCCCTACTGCGTCTTTGCTCACGGGGCTCTGGATCCTTGGTTCAACAGGAAATACCCCCTCAAGCATCTCAAGAAGATGCTTTATTGGCCGATCCAATACCCGGTGCTGCGCGATGCCACCGCGGTTTTCTTTACCAGTCCCGTCGAAAGGGATCTTGCAAAAACCAGCTTCTCGCCGAATGCCTGGAATGAAGTCGTCTTCCCCAACGGCATCAATGAGCCGGAGGGTGACCCGGGTGCTCAGATCGATACCTTTTACGCCAGGTTTCCCAGTCTGCGCGGCCGCCGTTTCCTCCTCTTTCTCTCGCGCCTGCACGAGAAGAAGGGCTGCGATCTCCTCCTTAACGCCTTTGCCAATGTCGCTTCCACTTCACCGGACCTCGATCTCGTCATGGCCGGCCCTGATCAGACAGGTCTCGAGGCCAGGCTTCGGAAGATTGCGGCTGAAAAGGGGATCGCCAGCCGCGTGCATTGGCCTGGCATGCTTTCCGGCGATCTCAAGTGGGGAGCGATTCGCGCCTGCGATGCCTTCGTTCTCCCTTCGCATCAGGAGAACTTCGGTATTGTTATCGTCGAATCGCTCGCCGCGGGACGTCCCGTTCTGATGAGCAATCAGATCAACATCTGGCGCGAAATCCAGGCCGAAGGCGTTGGCTTGGTCGACGACGACACTGCGGAGGGCACTGAACGCCTTTTGCGAGGCTGGATCACTATGTCCGCCGCCGAGCGCGAAGCGATGGCGGCTCGCGCCTACCCCGCGTTTCTTCGCAGGTATACACTGCGGAGCGGCGCAGAGATGATTAGCCACGTCTTTTTCCCCGAGCGTGAGAATGCCCGGGCTGAGGAACTATCTCACGCTGTCTGACGGTCGTGGTTGAATCGAAGCCTTTAGGTCTACCGCCTTAGCCTGTCAAGCAACCGGTCAAATTCCTCGAGTTGCGCGTACTCGATAATGACCCGGCCGCGTCCCTTCCTATCCTCGATTCGGACCTTCAGACCGAGCGCCCGCTGCAGCGATTCCTGGACTTCTCTCACGTTGGGATCCACTTGTTTCGCTTTGTCTTCGCCATCACCAGGCTGCTTTGCCTCAGGGTTAAGCAGCTTCTTGACGTAGCCTTCGGTTTGGCGCACAGACATGGCCAGCGTGGTCACCTTCTGAGCCGCCTTCAAAATGGCCTGCGAATCCTCTAGCGGTAACAGCGCCCGAGCATGCCCAAAGCTGAGAATTCCCTCCTCAACTTTGGCCTGTACTTCGCCTGGCAACTTCAGCAGGCGGAGAAAATTCCCGACGGATGCCCGATCCTTGCCGGTCCGTTTTGCCATCTGCTCCTGGGTCAGATGAAATTCCTGGGCGAGCCGCTCGTAAGCGCGCGCTTGTTCCATCGGATTCAGATCGGACCGCTGCAGGTTCTCGACGATGGTCATTTCCATCGCCTGTTCGTCGGAGACCTGGCGGATGATCGCCGGCACCGTCTCCTTGCCAGCGCGCTGCGAGGCGAGCCACCGCCGTTCCCCGGCGATCAACTGGAAGCCACCATGGGGAAGCGGTCGAACAACGATCGGCTGGACGACGCCGGTTGCCGCAATGGAGTCCGCCAATTCGGTCAGTTGTTCTTCATCGAAGCGAGTCCGCGTCTGGAATGGGCTTCGTTCAATCTCTCCCAGAGGAATCTCGCGCGGCCTGCCCGCTTCTCCGGATTCTGTAGATCCGTGCTCTGCAGCCGCATGAACTGGCGGTAGCAACGACTCGAGTCCCTTGCCCAATGCCCGTCTTTTTGGAGCATCTGTAACGATCTGCATCTCCAACCTCAATCCTTATCTATAGAATCGGGTCCCAAGGTGTTCCACGTGGAACATTTGTCGTTTCCGAGGACAACCTGGTGCCCAAAGCGTGGAATGAAAGTTATTCCCGAAACAAGCCCCGCCTGGCGCGAAGTGACCGTCATCCGTATGGCCAGAACCTCACGCTGGGTTCCCCCTGGGCGGCTCCAGTCGCCATCTTTCGCTCTTTTGCAGCCGGACTTTCAATCCCATTCCTTGACAACAATTCGTCAGCGAGCTCTCGATAGCTCTCCGATCCCCGTGACCGCGGATCGTAGAGCAGCACCGGTTTCCCGTAGCTCGGAGCTTCAGCCAACCGTATATTTCTGGGGATCACGGTCTTCAGCAGCTTGTCTTTGAAGAATTGCCGCAGGTTTTCCGTCACCTGCTGCGCCAGATTCGTGCGGTCGTCGTACATCGTCAGGAGCACGCCTTCGATCTCAAGGCCCGGATTAAATGCGCCCCGCACGCGTTCGAGCGTATGCATGAGCTCACTGAGGCCTTCGAGCGCGAAATACTCCGCCTGCATGGGGACCAGAAGCCGATCTGCGGCCACCAATGCGTTGAGGGTGAGCAAATCCAGCGCCGGCGGGCAATCGAGGATGATGAAGTCATACTTGTCCCGAACCTTATTCAGGGCCTCGCGCAGGCGGTAAGCCCGCCGGTCCATCTGTATCAGCTCAACGTTTGCGCCGGTCAGGTTTTTATTCGAGGGAACGATTTTCAGCGTGTCGATCTCACTGTGGAGGGCGACCTCCTCAATTGAGGATTCACCCATCAGCACGTCGTAAGAGGAGCGACGATCGGCATCGCGGACGATCCCAAACCCGCCACTGGAGTTGGCCTGCGGATCGCAATCCACCAGGAGCACTTGCAGCCCCTCCAAAGCCAGCGCCGCCGAAAGGTTGATAGCGGTGGTTGTCTTGCCTACCCCGCCTTTTTGGTTCACGACGGCGAGCACTTTGCCCATGATGGAAGGGTATCGGGACAGAGGCCGGACCGCAACGCAAAACGCCTGTGCACAATTGGGCGCAATTTGTGGAAGGTTTGCCAGAGCCCTGCTGGGGGAGAACGCTAAGGCATTTTATTTGTGGGGGATGCGGAGTGACCAGAAATGCTACGGGATGATGGCGAAGTTGAGGCCCGCGTGGAAAACCCGACTACTTTGATCTTAATAATTCGACATCTCCGAGCGAGGTGACAGCCCGAGTGTTCCACGTGGAACGTTGTGGATGGATTGGGGCCCTTACTTCCGTGAGGAGACTGGAACCTTATGGCAATGCTGGCCGACCCCAACCCCGTTCAGATATGCCCCCAGGCGCTGATCGCTGCCGAGGATGTGGTCAAAAAGCCAGTCTCTGAGGTAATTGACGACTTCGAGCGAGGGTGCAGCGGCTGAGCCCTTTATAAATCGCGATCGCATTTCTGTAATCCATGCGACGAAATTCTCATGCTCAGCCCTATGTTGGTTAGCTTCCGCATAATCAGCCCCAAACATGCCCTCTTCGCGGCTGAAGTGGTAGCGGGTATAGTCAACCAAATCTTCGAGCAGCTTCCCTACCATCTCCTTGTTGCGCTTCTGACGAATGGCATCGTAAAGATCGTTTAGCATGTCCAGCAAGCATCTGTGGTCGTCGTCGATCTCTGCCACACCTACAAGGAGCCTGTCATTCCAGCCGATGAACGGCATTTGCCGAGCCCTCCCAATGCCGATGGCTTGCGGAATGCCTGGGCCACGCGCGCATCTGCATGAACCTATCGGCTTCCGCTCGCCGTAGCTTGAACAACCGCTGTTTTGAAGGGCGAACCCTCCTTCGAAGAAATAAACCGAGACGAGGTAGCCCGAACCAAGCCGTCACACGGAACCGCTCATCGCTCCATCTCGTATCACTGAACGGCGCGGTCCACCCTCCCCCGCCGCGCCGCTGATGCACAGGAGGAAACTCATGCACAGAATCGTCAGTTATGCCGCTCTCATTACGGCTTTTCTCTTCGCGCTGATCCCCGCCACCCACGCTGCTCCGCCCAGTAAGGCAAGCGTAGTCATCGTTTTCAAGGACGGGCATCGACAAAGCATTCCCCTCGCCGAAATCGAGCGTTTTGAATTCCCGGCGGCCGTTCCCGCCGGACTTATCAGCACTCCGGGCCCGTCGCGAGCACACCTGCTCGGTAAATGGGAAGTGGGCGAGGGGAATGGCGAGAACTTTTACATTACCCTGCTTGACGACGGCACCGCGCGCCGGTCCATAGGAGGGGAGCACGGCACGTGGGTTTATGCCAACGGAGAAGCGCAGGTCACGTGGGACGATGGTTGGCAGGACTGCATCCGCAAGGTCGGCTCCTGGTACAAGAAGTACGCCTATGCCCAGGGAAAGACCTTTGCCGACGAGCCTGACAACGTCACGAATGCCCGTAATATCACGCAGAATCCGAATGGAGTCGATTGATTATTATGGGCTCAGATGGCTGGGGCGAACAAAAAGGGAAGATGCCGCTATGCCGCTTGTGATCCCGTGCCCCGTCTTTGCGGCATGAGCAAGTTTGCGCCCTGATACCGCAAGGAGACAATTCTTCAGGGTAAAAGGCCAAACACCGCTACGGCGTTTGGCGTCCCTACATACACTTTGCCGTTCACGATCATGGGCGTGATGAACTTGTTGCCGCTTCCAAACTGGTCGCGACCATTCGCCGCCTGGTTGCTGTTGTACAGTTCCTGAAGAGTAGTGGCGTCGTAGGCGTGGAGGACAGCGGGTGACGAATTCTCCACCGCCCATACGATCCCATTCGTCGTCCCGCTGGCGCTGACCGCGGGCGTGGTTCCGGGATAAGCAAACGTGTTCGCGCTCTGCACAATCGGCGTTATTGCCAGCTTTGCGTTCGCGATGGGGAAAGCCTTCAGCGTGTCGCTCACCGCTCCGTAGTACACCGTGTTGTTGAAGTACGCCGGCATCGACCACACGCCACCGATCGCACCATCGATTTCCTGATAGAGCGCGGCATTGGTTTGCGCGTTGAACTTGCCCATTGAGTCGCGATTCACCACATAGATATTCGAATCTTTCCCCGCTCCCACGGCGAGGTGATGAACCGTGCCGGAAGAATCCGTAATGTCGGGTAAGACGAGCGCTCCTCCGGAACCGAGGTCCTGGTCGGCGTCCGATTCGGCGATGGTGTTGTCGGTTTCGAAGTAATCGGCGACAGCGAGAGCGCCCCCGGTTGTTGAAACCTTGAGGAAGCCGTTGCCGAAATCGTGATTCGTGGGCATGCCGTTCGCGTCTAGGGTGGTGTCAAAGGTTCCATTGGCGTCGAGGAAATAGATATTCCCGCTTGCGTCGGAAGCCAGTCCGGCGCCAGACATCCAGATGGAGCCTTCGCTGCCATTCGGCGTCAAGTTGAGCACGCTGGTTTGCGCGAGGGTCGACTCGCTGTAAGCCATGAGCCAGCCGGTGTAGGGGCCCTGATCGCAATGCGAGGTCCAGGCAAGGTAGATCGTTCCGTTCATCAGCAGGAGCCCTGCGCGCTCGGCGTATTGGCTCGGATCGAAGACCACGTTGCCGCCGGAGCTGTTGGCGCCCGTACCCGGATAGGTTGCTTTGATCTCCGTCGGGCTGCCCGCCAGCTCTGCGCCGGTGGTTACGTCAAGCGCATGCAGGCGCTGGTGATAGGCGCCCGATGCATCGAGCGACATGCCGACTGCGAAGATCGTGCCATTGGGTCCGGCTTTGCGATCGATCACCGGCGTGGACGTAATGCCGATCTCCGGCGTGATTTGCGAGCACCCGTGGTCGCCGCTGGTCGTCTCATTGGCTCCGAGTATCGATGTTTTCCAGATCTGCGCTCCAGAGTCAGCGTCAAATGCGTAGACGCTGTCGTGTTCCGTCACCGCATAGACGACGTTGCGCTGCTGGCCGCCCGCAGTCAGATTCGAGAGGTATAGCGGCTGACCATCGACCCTCCCGTCGACCGGCAGGGTCTGCAAAAGGCCGAACTTCGATGAAGTCACATTGCTCGTTGTCAGAACCGTTTCGTTCGGGTTCAGCCCCGTCCGCCCCACGTCGTAGTGATAGGTGGTAACGTCCACCGTTGACCCGGTGGCCACCACCGCCGCGTTGACGGTGAGTGCGAGAGGTGCCGTGTGAGTGAGACCGGCCGCAGTTGCAACGAACTGCACTGTGACCGTGCCTGCGGCAGCGGTGGTCCCAGCCGCGAAGCTCACGGATTGCGGCGTTCCAGGAGTCAGGGCCAGGGTGGCTGGCGTCGCGGTCACTCCCGATGGCAGTCCGCTCACCGCGACCTGAACCGTTCCGGTGAACCCGCTGAGCGCCGTGGCCGTGACTGAGACGGGCTGAGCGCTACCGCCCGCAGTCAGGGTCAGGGTCGTGGCGCTGGCCGCCAGCGAAAAATCCGGCTTCGCTCCCGATTTGCTGTTGGTGCCGCAACCAATGTTCAACCCTGCGACCGCCAGAACAATGAGCCAGCCCGGCCCTGCCTGCCATCCACGATGCATGCGCTAGCCCTCCTGCAGAATGAATCACTCAGTCACTTCAACCGCTCCCCCTTGTGGGGGCGCCCGCTCTCATTCTGGCTTCAGTATAGGCTGCGCTATTGCTCGACTGTTTCCGCAGAAATACGGTGTTGCAATCAGCCGGGCATTTTTTGCGCGCATGCGTCGTCGACTCCGCCGATCCTCCCTCCCCAAACTAAACCGGGCTACCGCAGGCGCTAAATCCTCCGCCCCGTCTTCAGGATCTCCTGTTCCGAGCCCGGAATCGCTACGGATGCCTCCCAGCGAATTCCCTTGAGCTTTTCGAGCGCCGCTTCCGTCTTCAGCGTCGCAAACACGCCGATCCAGCCGCGTGCCGCCAGCCGCTCTACCGCTGTCCGGCAGGCTGTCGGCATCTTGTCTACAGCCCGCAGAGTGACCGCGTCGAAAACGCGCTCGGGAGCCATCTCCTCAACGCGCCCCGCCCAAACTTCCGCCCTCAACCCCAGCGTCCGCACGGCTTCGCGCAAAAACGAGGCCTTCTTCCCCTGCGACTCGGCCAGTGTTACGCCGAGCTTCGGGCGGCAGATGGCAATTGGAATCCCAGGAAATCCAGCGCCCGATCCGAAATCGAGCAGCGTTTTCACATTTTTCGGAACATGCTGCGCCGCAAAAATCGATTCGATGAAGTGTCGTCGGACAATCTCTTCCGGCTTCCTCACCGACGTTAGATTGATGCGGGCATTCCACTTCACTACAAGCGCCAGGTACGCCTCGAACTGCTCGACGGCCCGCGGTTCCAGCCCGGCGACATCGAGGCTAAGTCGATACTCATCAATGTTTTTCATTGAGTTACGTCCCAGCGGGGGGGCAGCAAAGCTCCGGACTCTCCATCCTGTACCCTGCGTCCTGTACCCGCCTTAGTCCGCGACCGACTCGCTGATCATCCGCGGCTCCCATGCTGCCGCGGCATCGACAAATGACTGAAACAGGCTCTGCGCCGCTTTGTTCGCCTCCAGCACCCGCTCCGGATGCCACTGCACGCCCATCAGGAACTGATCGCCGTGACCCTCCGCGGCTTCGATCACGCCGTCGTCGAGCGACCACGCCGCGCGAACCAGCCCGTCGCCCAGCACCCCCACCGCCTGATGATGACTGCTGTTGACCATCAGCGTCATCTTTGCGCCCAGGCCGAGAATGCGCCGCAGCCGCGAGCGTGCTTCGACCTCGATAGCGTGGGCCTCGGTGACCATCCGCCCCGCCGTGTGGTTGATGCTCGTCCGCAGATGCTGCACCAGAGTTCCGCCACGCCAGACATTCAGCGACTGAAAGCCGTAGCAAATCCCCAGGAGTGGCTTATATAAATTCGAAGCATCCTGCAGCAGCAGCTCGTCGACCGCCTCGCGTGCCGCGTCGGCGGCCTCGCAATCCGGCTCCGCCTCTTCGCCGTACTTTTGCGGATTCACATCCGCCGGGCTACCAGGCAACAGCACGCCCTCGCATGAAGCGACCAACTGAGCCACTGTCGCCGGTGAATCGCGCAGGCCAACCTTTACCGGCTCTCCGCCGGCGAACTCCACCGCGCGCGCGTACTGCGGCCACGAACGCGCGCTGTAATCGCTGTCCGCAAGGTTGGGTTCAGGAATCGCTATGCGTGGTGCTTTCATGGTCTCCGCGCCTCCTCGGTCAGTTCTTGCAGGTCCCGAGAAATCGATACCGCTTCCAGGCTCCCAACGCCCGCTCCGACTCCGGTGGCTCCCGGCACGCCGTTAGCTGGCGCGACGGGATGGCCGTCCATTCCATTCTGCTCCTGTGGCGCGCCTTGTGCAGGACGTTGCCGCCAGGAGTGCTCATAATACAGCGAGGCGATCTTTTCCTCCAGCCGGGCTGTCACTTCGTCCACCTGTCTCATGGTCATGCCCAGGGTTGTTATCGGTTCGCCCACGGCCAGGGTCACCGGTACAGGATGAACCACGCTCGCGTGCATGGGCAAGAGCTCGTGCGTCCCGACCAAAGCGATTGGCACCAGAGGAAGCTGCGCCCGGATCGCCATGAAAGCCGGCCCATTCATGAATTTCGCGATGTGCCCTGTTTCGGTGCGGCCGCCCTCGGGGAAGATAAATAATGGCATACCACTCCTCAGCGTTCGGACCGCGCTCGCAAGGCTGGCTATCGATGCCCGCGGATTCCCCACATCCACCGACACTTGCCCTGACCTCCCTAACCACCAGCCAATAAACGGGAGCTTGAAGAGTCCGCTGCGAGCCACGATCCGAAACTGAAACGGCAGCGATCTGAAAATCACCGGCGTATCCATGTACGAAAGGTGATTGGCAACGTACACCGCCGGCTGACCCGTCAGCCTTTCTCCATGCAGGATCGTGACCCTTGCGCCGCTCAACCGCACCCCTGCCCGCGCCCACGCCTGCGCAATCCGATGCTGCCAGCGCCCACTCTTCTCAAACAGCGACACGGCGAGCGCCAGGCTTCCAAAGAATGCCGTCGCCAGAAAAAATACCGGGGCGCGAAAGCCGTAGCTCATGATCCGCCCCCCGAGCGGCAGCGGATCCGGTCTCGGCCCTAGTGGCTTCATCGTGCTCCCGCCGCAGCCCGCTCCAGCCGCGGCCTCACTTCGCCAACCAGGTACACCGAGCCGGCTACGACCACCAATCCCTCCTGCCTCGGTCCATCGTGCGGAAACTCACCCCACGCCGCCTCCATGGCCTGGCGCCCATCCTTAGCCGCGACGGCGCGGACGCCGGTCTTCTGCGCCGCCTGCAAGATTTCGTCAGCAGTGGCTGAGCGGGGAGAGTCGACGGGCGTGGCAACGACCAGATCGAACAGAGGAAAAAGAATCTGCGCCATCTCCGTGTAAGCCTTGTCCTTCATGCACCCGAAGACCAGCACACGCTTGCCGTGGCTTCGGCCGGCAGTTTCCATCGAAGACAGCGCCGCCCGCAGCGCCCAGGCTCCCGCCGGATTGTGCGCCACATCCAGCAGCACATCCGCTTCACCTGAAACCTGAAACCGCTCCAGCCGCCCAGGCCATTGCGTCTGGCGAATCCCTTCCTGAATCTGCGCCGGAGTTATTGTGTAACCGTGATGGTTACGTAATTCGATAGCAGCGGCAATCGCCAGCGCAATATTGCGTCGCTGGTGCTCACCCCCGAGCGGGGAATCGACCTCGACCCGTTCCCCGCCGATCAGAAGCGAGTATCGATTTCGCAGTTGGTCCTCCTGAACGCCGATCGCTGAACGCTGAACGCTCGGCATGTACTCCGCCGCGTTCACACCGCGCACATCGAGCTCGGCGGCCACTTCGCCAATCGCCTGGTTCGCCTCAGGATGCTGCGGCAGCGTCACCAGCAACCCTCCCCGCCGCAGGATTCCCGCCTTCTCGCGCGCAATCAGCGGAATTGTCTCCCCCAGCCACTCCATGTGGTCAAGTGAAATATCGGTGATCACCGAGATCAGCGGCTCCACAACATTCGTCGCATCCAGCCGCCCGCCCATGCCGACTTCGAGCACTGCCATGTCGACCTGTGCATCGGCAAACGCTTCGAAAGCAACGGCCGTAAGAGCCTCGAAAAAGCTCGGATGTGCTGGGAGGCACCCATCCGTCATTAGTCTGCGAGCGCAATCGTCGACGCGAAAATAATGCCGCGCGAAGTCCTCATCGCTGATTGGTTCTCCATCGATGCGGATGCGCTCGTTCACGCGTACCAGGTGCGGGGAGGTGTAGAGCCCGCACCGATACCCCGCGCTTTTCAGAATTGCAGACAGCGTCGCCGCCGTCGATCCCTTGCCGTTGGTGCCCGCGATCAGGACCGAGCGAAATCGCCGCTCCGGATGGCCCAGCGCCTCGACGAGCGAGCGCATTTCTTCGAGTCTGAACTTGCGTCTCAGCTGCCCCGGCGCCGTGTGCAGCTCACCCACCCGCGCATGAAGACTGTCGAGGGCCGACGTGTACGACATTCCCTGATTCTAGGACAATCCGATTGCGAAAAGCGGGCTCATTCAGCGTTGTGCGGCTCATGCGCTTCGCGTGCTTTCAATATCGGGCTGTTCCGGATTCAGAAAGGAAACGAAAGCAATGCCGGCCTCTTTGGTGAGCAATATCCCCGGCCCGTCAATCGACAGTTTCTCCCCATCCTCGTCTACCCATAACGGCATCCTCCAGGAATAGCGAAGCGTCCTCCCAGTCGTCCGAGTAGTGCCTCAGAAACCCCAGGACACCTCTTCCATCCTTAAGCCCAACCAGGACGTAAGTGTTTTTGACGTCTTGAAATGTATCGTTCCAGATGGAGCTCCTGGCCGTTCGTTCTGTCACATTGCACCTGCGCAGAATCATGAGGAGCCAGTCGTGATTGATATTCGCTCCATAGAGCAGCGCCAGGGCTGCCGCGCCCCCGCCGAGAGCAAGGAGGTGCTTCCAGTGGAAGCGAATTATGTAGCTCGCAAAAGTACCGTCGCGCGTCGCGGTCCAACTGACAGGAAGCGAGTATCCGAAAAAGGGAAGCGTAATCAGATAAAGGACAAAGCTTAGCAGCAGTGCCTCGACAATTTTGTCCAGTTCCGTCTGTTTCGCCCGGACAGCAATTCGTTGCACCAGAAAAGCGCAACTGAACCCCGGCAATAGCAGCAGCAGAATTCCCAGCGCCTCAATGCTTGAGGGCATGGGGGTGATCCTTAGCCCTTACTCGACCTTGGAGGAGGCGGCATCTTCACATTCTGCGGTCGCGAGATGTTTGCAGGCTTCGAGGCTTGAAACTCGAACCTTTTCCGCTGGCCACGCCCTTCTCGACGTACTTACTGTCAAATGCGCTGGCTCGGTCCGCCGCCCGAAATGAGGATTTGTTTTCTGTCATCAGGCTCACCGTCTTCTGTTTGATTATAACTTCAACCACCGCTGCTAAACTACAACCTGCATGATCCTCCCCTTTGTCCGCGAGTTGTTGGCGGACCTGGAGCGTTCCCCTTCCTTTGAACAGGCAAGAAGGCACCTGGCGCTTGCCCGTGGTCGCCGTCGTGTTTCCGGACTCACCTCCACGGCCCGCGCCCTCTATATTCCCCTCTTCGCGCGCGCCGCGCAGGTTCCAACGGTTGTTGTAGTAGCCGATAACAAGGCCGCCGACGCCATGCACCTTGCCCTCCGAGCCGGATGCGACCTTACCGGAGCCATTCCCGCCGACCGCGTCCTGCGCCTGCCTGCGCACGACGTCCTGCCCTTTGAAAATCTCTCTCCGCATCCCGACATCCAGGAGCAGCGCGCCAAAACGCTCTGGAAGATCGCAACCGGCGAGGCCTCGATCGTCGTCGCGCCCGTCGAAGCAGCCGCGATGAAGCTCTTTCCCGCGCCCTTCTACGCTGGTTTGGCGCAGATTCTCCATCGCGGCGAAGAAGTCGACGTTGAAACGCTGCTGGCGCATTTGATGAGCATCGGTTATTCGGGCGCCGACATTGTCGAGATGCCCGGCCAGTTCACGCGGAGGGGCGGCATTCTCGATATCTATTCGCCCGAGGCAGATCGCCCGGTCCGCTTCGAGTTTTTCGGCGACGAAATCGAATCGATTCGTAAGTTCGATCCAGACACGCAGCGGTCTGCCGCGCCCCTCGACGAAGCGCGACTGCTGCCTCTGACTGAGACTCCAGTCTCGGAGCGATTGCTCGCAGCGGTTCACACTCGGCTGAGCGGCGGACGCGTGGAGTCGACGGACGATCCGGTGCTGGCAGAGGAAGCTGTTGCCGCTGGTGGCGTGAGCGTGTTTCCCGGGTGGGAGTTTTTCGCTGGGGTGACCAGCGCGAGCGGCACGCTGATCGATCTTTTCCCACGAGCATCCCTGTTTGTGGAAGAACCCGCCATGATCCGCAACCAGATCGACCGCTGGTGGAACAAAGTTGAGCAGCGCCACGACCGCTCCAGCATCGGCTCACTCATTACTCCCGAAGACATCTACCTCCGCCCCGAAATCCTCCAGGCCAAGCTGGCCTCGCATCCGGGCCTCGATATCGATCAGCTCGGTGTCGTCGATGTCCTCGACGAAGACCAGACCCTCGGCGAAATCGAATTCACATCGCGCCCCACCCTCCGCTTCCATGGCTCCATTCCCGCCCTCATCGAACAGATTCGCACCCTGATGGTCCAGGAAGTCCGCACTCTGCTGGTCGCGCCCAATCAGGGCGAGGTCGAGCGCCTCGCCAATCTTCTTCGCGAATACGAGCTCCCCTACCGCCTCGGCAGCCGCATCCAGCACGCCGGTAGCGAGAACATCTACGACGAATCCAGCTACCTCGCCGGAGACATGCGCACGCCCGTCATCCTGCGGACCGCGCTGGCCACCGGCGTCAGCCTGCCCGACGCTCGCATCGTCCTCTTCGGCGCGCAGGATTTCTTCGACGAAGCCGATGTGACCGCACGCCCAGCGCCCAGGAAATCCAAGACTGCCGCCTTCGTCTCCGACTTCCGCGACCTCGCCGTTGGCGATTACGTTGTCCACGTCGAGCACGGCATCGCGCGCTACCAGGGCTTGCGGGAGATCGAGCAGGACGGGGTATCGCTGGAGTTCATGATCCTTGAGTTTGCGGAGGGGGCGCGGCTTTACGTGCCGCTCACGCGGCTGGACCTGATCCAGAAATACCGCTCCACCGAATCCGGCCCCGCGCCTGTGCTCAACCGCCTGGGCTCGCAACAATGGGCGAAGACAAAAGCCCGCGTGCGCAAGGCGATGGAGGATATGGCCGACGAGCTCCTGAAGCTCTATGCCCAGCGCAAAGCCGCCAGCGGCCACGCTTTCCCCCCCGACAACGAATTCCAGCGCGAGTTTGAAGACGCCTTCGACTTCACCGAGACCGACGATCAGATTTCCGCCATCGCCGACATCAAGCGTGACATGGAATCAATTCTGCCCATGGATCGCCTGCTGGTGGGCGACGTCGGCTACGGCAAAACCGAAGTTGCCATGCGCGCCGCCTTCAAGTCTGTGCAGGATGGCCGCCAGGTCGCCGTCCTCACCCCCACCACCATCCTCAGCTTCCAGCACTTCGAAACCTTCAAGAGCCGCTTCCGCCAATTCCCCATCACGGTCGAGATGATCTCCCGCTTCCGCACCGCGAAAGAGCAGAAGCTGATCCTCGAACAGGTCGAGAACGGCCGCGTCGACATTCTCATTGGCACGCACCGCCTGCTCTCAAAGGACATTAAGTTCCACGATCTCGGCCTCCTTGTCGTTGACGAAGAGCAACGCTTCGGCGTCCGCCACAAAGAGCGCCTCAAGCAGATGCGCCGCGAGATCGACGTCCTGGCCATGTCCGCAACCCCGATCCCGCGCACCCTGCACATGTCGCTCGTCGGCCTGCGCGACATGAGCGTGATCGAGACCCCGCCGCGAGATCGCATGGCCATCCAGACTGTCGTTGCAAAGTTTGACGAGAAGCTCATTCGCTCCGCCATCGAAGTCGAGCTTGAGCGCGGCGGCCAGATTTACTTCGTCCACAACCGCGTGGAGACCATCTACGAAATCGCTTCGAAAATTCAGGAGCTGGTTCCCGCGGCCCGCGTTATTGTCGGCCATGGCCAGATGAATGAGACCGAGCTCGAGCGAGTCATGCTCGCGTTCATGAATCATGAATACGACGTTCTCGTCGCGACGACAATCATCGAAAACGGGCTTGACATACCGCTCGCCAACACCATGATCGTGAACCGGGCCGATCGTCATGGATTGTCTGAGCTGTATCAGCTGCGGGGCAGGGTTGGGCGATCGAATAGGCGCGCCTATGCTTATCTGCTTATCCCGCCCGAGCAGGAACTGACCGAAGTGGCGCGCCGCCGCCTTGCCGCGCTCAAGGAATTTTCTGACCTCGGCGCCGGATTCAAAATCGCCGCTCTCGACCTTGAGCTCCGCGGCGCGGGCAATCTTCTCGGCGGCGAGCAAAGCGGCCACATCGAAGCGGTGGGCTTCGAGCTGTATACGTCCATGCTCGAAGAAGCGGTTAGCCGCCTCAAAGGCGAAGAGCGCGTCGAGCGCCCGTCGGTTCAGCTCTCGCTGGGCATCGCATTACGTATTGATGAAAGTTACATATCGGAAGAGAACCAGCGGTTGCGCATGTATAAGCGGATCGCGGGGGCGGACAGCGACCGGGCTTTGGACGAAGTTCGGTCGGAACTCGAAGATCGCTACGGGCCGCTGCCGGTGAGCGTGGCGCATCTGCTGCTGGCCGCGCAGCTGCGCATCGAATGCGAGAAGATCGGTGTGGCCCAGGTCGACCGCAAGCGCGACCAACTGCATATTCGGTTTACGGAGACTGCGTCTGTCGATCCGGGGCGGCTGATGAATCTGGTCGCGAAGAACGCAAAACGCGGGGCGCAGTTTACGCCGCAGGGGGTGCTGCGGTTTCCGCTGGGGGCGACTAAGCCGGAAGAAGTGCTGAACGAGGTTCGAGCGCTGCTGGAGGAACTGGCTCTGCAGACCGCTACGGTGTAACCGTACTCAAACCGCGATTTGAATGAGCTCGGAAGTACGGGATTCCCGAAGCTTCCGAACGCTCTTGTGAATGGCCTGCTCTGGAAACTCGTCGTAGGTTCTGCCGTCTAGCAAGCGGCCGGCCCTGGCCTTCTGAACACCGCCCCACTGCTTGAAGAAGAATGGTATTCCTTGCTCCCTGCACTGATTGCGGATTCTCCTCACCCAATTCTTTTCAAGGGGTCTTGCACCGCAACCGCTCTCCCCTCCAACAATGACCCAATGAATGCCTGACAAGTCCAATTCTCCGATGTCCTCCAGCAGCGGCTCAACCGAAAGGAATCGAACCTGGGCGGGCGCATCCCGCAAGTGTTGGATTCGAGGAACGCCAAACTTTTTGTCCTCGACACTGACACCCCACCAGATGTGATCCTGGCTGGCCGAACTCGACAACACGTTGGCGAGCAGATCTCGCATGCGCTCTGAGCGCTTAGTAAGAACTTGGTAGGTGTGCCAGTTCGCTGTAGTCATCACCTCGGCGACTTTTGCGATGAAAGAATCAGGTAGCCCATCCTGGAAAAGATCGCTCATTGAGTTGACGAAAATCATCTTCGGAGTTTTCCACTTAAGTGGTTCCCAGAGCTTCTCCGGGACCATCCTCATATCGAAGCCCTGCTCATAGGGATGGCCTTTTACTCCCCGGAAGCGCTCAGCGAAAGTGTGAGCGTAACAGTGTTTGCATCCGGGGCTGATCTTCGTGCAACCACGGACGGGATTCCAGGTGGCGTCCGTCCACTCGATTGACGAATTCACACTCACCTTGCACCCTCCGTTGGGAACGTGACCTTGACTCGCTCAGCAAACGTGCGTTCACCTTTACGAATTGGCCGCTCAGCCGCAGGCGGATCAGCCTTAACCCTTCCCGCTGACTCCAAATCAAGAAGGGCTCGCTTGTAGTTGCGACGGATGAACGGTCGGCCTACGTTGTGCATCATGTAGATTGCTTCCATCGTCAGAGTTTTGCCCGCGAAGCGTTGTAACAAGTCCTCTTCGAGGTCAGCCAAGGGCTGAGTTAGCTCAAACAGCAACGGAAATCGCTCCGAGGCAGGCGAGTACTCAAATGAGGCGACGCGTTGGACAGCCTTTGAGCTTTCCTGCGCCATAAATTCCTTCATGATTTCGTACCCCTTGAAGTGCTTTGACACGAAGATGAGGTGGTGGGTGGTTCTCGAACCTCTTTCGTTCCTGAACGTGAAGGGAAGAACGAAGCTTCCTCCCATCTCTTTAAGCGCTTGGGAAAGCTCCTCCACGATTAACGCTTCTCGGTCCATAGGGTTGAGGGGTTCCAACATGGCTCGAATCGGCTCTGCTCGCTCTTCGCCGAACAGCACGTCCATGTGTTCCTTCACGGTTTGGTTCGGCAGGCCCATGCTCACTCGGTTGTAATTGAAGAAGAAAACACAATCACATCCCCAGTCCTTCAGGACCGAATTGATCAATCCAAGCGACAACCCTTTGTATCCCTACGGATCGACGAAAAAGAACGTCGGGACCAGCCTCATGCTTGCAAACATTTCGACAATCTCGGCCCCAACCTCGCTATTCATTACCTGCGGTTTGTGCCTCAGGCGTTTGATGCCTGGTATCTGATCGATAGCATTCTGAAGCTCGTTTGTGTTTTCTGCATCTCGGTCGTTGAACAGTGTTACAAGCATCTCCCTCATGTCGGCGTCGCCAATCGCCTGCTCCAGCACCCGCAACGGCGTCGACACTGTGCCGTCTCTGTATCGTCCAGGACCCGCAAAAAGATCGATGTATGCGATCCGATTTCCCCTTCGCTTCACCGTCGGGATGATGACTTTCGCCCAAGCCCAGAAATACTTTGCGACGATGCGTGCTTTGATCTGCGACTGCTGTCGAGATTCATCGAAGAAACTCTGATCGACCATTGTGCGCTCACAGGCGAAGAAAAGGCAAATACGTCGTCTTGCACCGATCCCGGTGCAGATTCAATCCAGACTAGCTGCGGCCAGGCACTCAGCACCACGAGAAACTCCCATTCGGACGCTCTTGGGTAACATCTGGCAGCTTGCGCTGGCGAATGGAGACCGGTAGGGTCACCGCCCTACCCCCCTCAAAACCACCGCACCAATCCCCCAAAATTCTCCACCTCAATCAACCGCTGCCCCGCCGGCGCCGCGTCCAGCACCTCATGCTCCAGCACCCAGGTGTGCGGGTGGTGGATGAACACCGCATGCAGTCCGCACGCGAGAGCAGGATTGATATCCGACTTCGGACTGTTCCCAATCATCCACGTCGTCCCCGGCGTCAGCTCGTACTTCCCGCAGACTTCGCGGTACGCATCCGGATCCTTCTCCCGTGGTACTTCAACCGCCGTGAAATACTCGCTCAGCCCGGACCGGGCCAGCTTGTCCGCCTGCTCCACGGGATTGCCTTTGGTCATGAGGATCAGGCGGTGCCGCGAGGCCAGGAACGGCAGGGTCTCCGCCACACCCTCCAGCAGTTCCATCTCCTGGTCGGCGATCGACTGCGCGAAGCTCATGATGCGCTCGTGCTTCTCCGGAGTGATCGGCCCGGTCGACAGGCTCTCAAAGCACGTCACGAGCGCCCGGCGAAAGCTCACCAGCCCATAGCCGTGCTGGCGCACGTTTTCGCGCTCGACCTGGTTCAGCCGCTCGCGCACTTCTTCGCGCGTGTATTCCTTGTGGTCGAGATACGAGATGAACGCCGCAATCGCGCGCTCAAAATAGATGTTGTTCTCCCACAGCGTGTCATCCGCATCGATCAGCAGCGTCTGCCCTGGCGCAAAATGTGTCGTTTCGCTCATCTGTATCAGCAGAGTAAACCGCATCCAAGACATTTGAAACGCCGACGGCCTGGTGGATTCGAAAGCCCGACGTCCGAACGATAGCGGCGAACACAGCAACAGTTGCCGCGAAGGAGGGTTACTGTCAGGCATCCGCACGGGCCCCATTTCATTCTGGTCTGACTCACATCGGGTGACTGAGAGCTCAGAATCCTATGCGTAGCGCCCTCAAAATGCTGCTGACCTTCGCCTGCGTCATGCTTGCCTCCGCCTCGGCGCGCGCCGAAGCAGCCCTGTTGGTCGAAGAGCCCTTCGGCCATTTTGGCGCCATGAACCCCACCGGCCACGCCGCCATCTACGTCAACCGTGTCTGTGCGGATACACCCACCCACCTTCGCCCCTGCCGCGATGGAGAAGGCGGCGCTGTCCTCAGCCGCTATCACCGAGTCGACGGCTACGACTGGCTCGCCATGCCGCTCCTCGCGTATCTATACGCAGTGGACGAGACATCCCAGATCCCCGATTCAGCCTCGCCCGGGCTTGAACTAAAACTGCGCGACGCTTATCGCCGTGAACACCTCGAGGCCATTGCGCCCGACGATCCAAAACGTGAAATCCCGCGGGGTGAGTGGGTCGAGCTCGTCGGTTCCTCGTACGACCGCCGCATCTGGGGATTCGAAGTCGCGACCACGGCCGATCAGGATAACGCGCTGATCCGGCGATTCAATTCCCGACGCAACATCGCTCATTTCAACCTGTTCTTCAACAACTGCGCCAATTTCTCGGAAAAGGTGCTGAACTTCTACTACCCACATTCGATTCATCGCAATTTCATCGCCGATGCCGGGATGATGACCCCCAAGCAGGCTGCGAAGTCCCTGGTCGCTTACAGCCGCCATCATCCCGATGCAGATCTGTACACGTTTGTTATTCCCCAGGTTCCCGGATCCATTCCACGCAGCACGCCGGTGGACGGGGTCGCCGAATCGCTGGTGAAATCCAGGAAGTACGTTGTGCCGCTGGCCGTGCTGCACCCCTATGTCGCTGGAACGCTGGTCGCGGCCTACTTCAGCGACGGACGCTTTCATCCCGATCCGCACGCAACAGTATTCAATCCTCTGCTCGATCCCGAGCCGGGTCCCAATATGCTCGTCCAGCCATGGGCCGCCTCGCAATCGACGGCGCGTGACCAGGGCATGGCAATCCGCACCAACCCTTAAGTTACAGACGATCCAACGCTGAACCTAAACCGGCCCAAGGGCTATCGATATCGGCCTGGCATGGCTGCCGACCGAATCCTGACGTTGCTGGCCGAGCCCGGGCCCCCAATTTCGTTTTGATGCTGCTCATGGCCCGTTAGTAGCATAAGCTGGCTACTTAGGTAACATGAACGATAACGATATAAGTAGTTATAGCCAAGCGAAATTCTCTAACTTTCGTGCACTTTTTCAGCTTACCAAGGTCGTAGATATCCACCGCTAAATCCACCGGATCTTGAGGTTAGCGTGGGGGGGCGCAAGCTTGCGCCGAAAGGAATTACCCCATGAATAAGATCCTGAGGATCGCCCTCCTATCCGGTGTTCTCGCAGTATCCACAACTCCCCTTTTTGCTGATCCCGGCGGGAACGATCCGCCGCCGACAACACCGCCGGGCAATGGAGGTGGCAGTCAGGCTGTTGCCGTCGGCGGAGCGGCCAGCGGTACTACGGCCGGCACGGTCACCGCACTACTCGTGTATCTGGGCCTCTAACATTCTGCGATAAATCCGCCGAAGCGGCCGCCGCGAACTCTCGCATTGCGCGGGAGTTCGTGGAGTGCCGTATCCTGAACGGGGAGGCAGGCGGATGCGGCACTTTTCCGGGTCGGAAAATTTTCTCTGGGCTGTGGGGTTCTCGCTCAATTTTGCCCTGGCTTTCGTGCTTGTCCTCCGCGGCCGCTGGCGCCAATTCCCGGTCTTCACGATCTGGATCGTCTTCATGACCGCCCGGTCGATCATCCTGTTCGCTGCTCATCAGGAAGACTCGAATTACTGGTACACACTGGTCTGGACAATTGGCTTTGGGCTGGACTTCGCCCTCCAGATGGGCGTCGTTGCCGAGATCGCCCGCATCGTCCTGCGCCCCACCGGTACGTGGGTCAGCGACGCACGCGCCTACTTTACTACTGCCAGCGTAGTGGGCATTCTTGTGGCGACCCTGTTTGCCTGGTGGATTAAACCCTCTACGTCCCACGTCCGTGAGGCGTGGCAGATGCGCAGCAACCTGTTCACCAGCATGGTCATTTGCCAGCTCTTTGTCGCCATGAGCCTTGCGGCAAACCGGGTGGGACTCGCCTGGCGCAGCCACGTGATGGCCATCGGCCAGGGGCTCACCCTATGGAGTTGCACGATGGTCATCAAGGATGCCCTCCAGAGCGCTCATAGTACCCAATTACTCCATCTCCCTTTGAACAGTATCGGAGTTACCTATGATATTGCGATCGCCTGGATCATCGTCGAACTGTCGAGAAACGAGCCAGAGCGCAAGCCGATTTCTTCGGACCTACGGGAATATATCCTTGCGCTCCACAAAAGAGTCGAGTACGATCTTCAGAGAATTGACGCTCGGCATTAGTGGTGTCGCTCCGGGTTGGGAGCATCCGCTTCCCTGAAGAAAGGCCATGTCGGTGCTGGCTTACATTTTCCTGGGCGCGGTGGTGGCTTGCCTCGTCGCAGCCGCGATCAAGGGTCAGATGTCGGCCCTTCGGGTCGACCGGCGCAGTTGGCAGGAGTTAGTGTCCCAGCTAAAGCGAATCGAGTTTCAGCGGATAACCTCTGTAGCTCGCGACTATCTTGATCCCCAGGGCGGGCAGATTTCTCTCGAGCCCGCGGACATGTGGCTCATGCTCGGCGGCCGCGAAGGCCTTCGCCGTATGCGCGAGAATGCCCGGCTGATGCTGCTCCTCGCTGCCCACGCGCAACAATGGAACTTCGATGAAGGGGTCATCGTCACCGAACGGATGCGCCGCGATGCAATTCGTCTCAACAGCGCCGTCCGCCGCATCGAGCTTGCGCTTACCTTCAATATGATCCTGCGCCGCTCCTCCAACCTCATCCCCTTTCACCTGCACGAAGCCGCTTCTTCGTACTACCTCATGCGCCAGCGCCTGTTGGCCCTTTATCAGACCAGCCACTCAGGCCTCTACCCGCGCCTGGCCGAAGTCCTCTGAATTGTCTTCCTCTGACCTGCTGATTGCGCGCGCTTTTCCTGAAAGGAGTCAGGCGCGGAGCTTACCGCCCGTTGCTTCGAGAGCCGCAATGACCTGTTGCGACCAGCTCTGCAGCTCTTCCTCGCGCAGCGTCCGCTCGTGCGATTGAAATACCACACCGAGCAACAGCGAATAGTGTCCAACGGGAACCATCATTCCCTTAACGTCCCGCAACACTTCTTTTGCCTCGATCCCTTGCAATTCCGGGATTGCCAATCCATCCAGGGCATCACGGACCTTCGAATACACGACGCTGTCCGGAAGGATCACGGAGAAATCCCGCCGCACTGGCTGAAAACGAGACAGTTCCTCGACCAATGGCTGGCGCAAAGCCTGGCTGTAAAGCCGGTCGAGCCACAGTTCGCCGATCCAAACGGTCTGCTTCAGCTTGCGGCGATCGGCCTCAACAGGGTGCAGCTGGCCAAACCATCCGACCGTCGCGCCATCGAGCACCGCTCGCGCACCGCGCCCTGGATGCAGCCAGCGCGGCATCAGCCCCGAAGCAGCCGGGAAGCGATCGAAATAGACCGATCGCGAGGCGAATCGGCCCAGCAACTCCTCGACCGTCCCTTTCACATCGTAGAAACTCGCTTCCTCTTTGCCGAAAGCTCTCCCCGTCACTCCAATAGCTACCGACGGCCGCTCGTCCACATGCTCCGGCGCCCCACTGAAGACCGTCCCCATCTCGAACAGAGCCGCGCCCTCCACATCGCGGCTGATGTTCAGCACCAGCATGTCCAGCATGCCTGGCAGCAGCGACGGCCGCAGCATCCCCGCCTCTTCGCTCAGCGGATTGCCAATAGCCACAGCCGAATGCGGCTCCCGCGCAAAGCGAGCCGCGTCGTCCGCTCCGCAGAAGCTCGACGAGACCGCCTCGTTCCAGCCCAGCGCCAGCAGCGTCCTCCGCACTGCGGCTTCCTTCTCCGCCCACGGCAGTTCAACCACGGTTCCAGTGAAGGCCGGCAGCGTATTGCGGAAGCGGTTGTAGCCGTAGACGCGCGCGATCTCTTCTACCAGATCGATCTCACGCTCGAGATCGAGCCGCCAGCTCGGCAGGGTCACACTCCACTGATCCGGGCTGGCGCTTGCGAGGCCGCAGCCCAGGCTTGTCAGGATCGCTTCGGCCATATCTGCCGTTATTTGGCCGGCGTCCTCGGTGGGACCGAGGATGCGCCCCACTTCTCCCAAGCTGAAACTGATTACGCCACGCTTCGCCGTGCGTCCTACTGCTTCGGGGATGACCACATCCACGAGCTCGCCGTCTATGAAAGCGGCCGATCCGCTTTTTGTATCCCCGGGCTCGAGAATGATGCGGCTTACCAGCGCCGACGCCACCGGAGGCGCGTTGAAATCCGCTCCGCGCTCAAAGCGGTGCGAAGCGTCAGTGTGCAGCAGGTGGCGCTTCGAAGAACGCCGCACGGTGGCTGGATCGAACCAGGCGGCCTCGACGAGAATGTTCTTCGTCTCCGGCGTGATCATCGTGTCCCATCCGCCCATCACTCCTGCGATGCCGAGAGACTTCTTCTCATCGGCGACGATGAGATCGTCGGGATCGAGCACCCGCTCGACGCCATCGAGCGTCCGGAGCTTTTCGCCCTTGCGCGCGCGTCGCACAACGATGCCGCCTTCGAGCTTGTCGAGATCGAAAGCATGCGTGGGCTGACCCGTGGCGAGAAGCACATAGTTGCTCGCGTCGACAGCGTTGAAGATCGGCTTCTGTTCAAGCAGGCGAAAGCGCTCGGCGACGATGCCCGAGGAGGGGATGATGTTCACATCGCGCAGAACGCGGGCAGTGAAGCGGCCGCAAAGTTTTGGTTCTTCGATAGAAACCGCAAACGCCTTGGCCGCTGTTTTAGCCGCAGGCAATGTCGCATCAAGCGGCTTTAATTCCAGCCCATAAATTGTCGCCGCCTCGCGCGCGATGCCGTAGTGATTCATTGCATCGACGCGGTTGGTAGTGATGTCCATCTCGAAGAGCGATCCATGCGCGCCAAGGTCAAAGACGCCCTCGACGGCGATGCCGCGGAGGGTTAGATCGTCCGCCAGGACACGGTCGGAGACGGTGATTCCGGGAACGTATTCGCGCAGCCAGCTGGAGAGGATTTTCATAGCAAGTCAGCGAGTCAGCAGGTTAGCGAGTCAGCCCTCTGCCGCACGGGAAGACCTTTCAATCGCGCTCAGCAGCCCGTTTATCATCCTGGCCACCTCGTCGCATTCAAGATTCAAAGCTTCGGTCCGATCTGCGTTGACATATTTCAGATCCGCCGCCAGTTGCAGCTGCGTTTCAATCTCAAACAAAGAGCCACGAGCCTGCGCCAGGAAGACTCTCAGCGATTTGTCGGAGAGGCGCCCTTGTCCTTCGGCGATATTGCTCGGAACAGAGACGGCCGCCCGGCGCATTTGCGAAGCCAATCCAAACACTTCCGATTTGGGGAAACCCGCGCTGACCGTATACACATCTCGTGCCAGCCGCATCGCCTTCTGCCAAACCAACACATCCCAAAAGTGCCTTGTTCTTGCCACCAAACGCCTGCTCTCTCAGCGCCGCTAACTCGCTAATCCGCTTACTCGCTAACTTGCCGTCTCAGGCGAACTGCTCCAAAAAGCGCAGGTCGCCCGAATACAGCAGCCCGATATCGCCGATGCCATACTTCATCATCGCGATCCGGTCGATGCCCATGCCGAAGGCAAACCCGCTCACCTTCTTCAGGTCGTAGCCCGGCTGCTTGCCCTGCACAAACCCAAACACCGACGGGTCGACCATCCCGCAGCCCAGCAGCTCGATCCATCCCGACTGCTTGCATTTCCGGCATCCCGAGCCTCCGCAGAATGGACAGCTGATCTGCACGTCGGCGCTCGGCTCGGTGAACGGAAAGAACGAAGGGAAGAAGCGCGTCTTCACGCTCGATCCGAAGAAGGCCTTCATCGCAAAGTCGAGCGTACCCTTCAGATCGCCGAAGGTGATGTTCGTGTCGACGCACAGGCCCTCGACCTGATGGAAGATGGGGTAGTGCGTCGCATCGGCGGCGTCGTTGCGATGGACCTTGCCGGGAATCACGATGCGCACCGGCGGTGGCTGCTGCTCCATGGTGCGAATCTGCACCGGCGAGGTGTGCGTACGCATCAGCAGGCGGTCGCGCAAAGGCTTGCGTTCCTGCCCGGCGATGACCAGCGTGTCCTGCGTATCGCGCGCCGGATGACCCGGGGGAAAATTCAGCGACTCGAAGTTGTAGTAGTCGGTCTCGACCTCCGGGCCCACACCGACGGAATAGCCCATGCGCTGAAAGACCGAGACGATTTCGTTCCACGTCCGGATGAGCGGATGCTCGGCGCCCAGCTTGCGGCGTGTGCCGGGGAGCGTGATGTCGATGGCCTGGTTGTCGAGTCGGGCGTCGAGTTCGGACCCAGAAGAGCCCGAATCCGCCAGCTCCAGCCGCCGCTCAATCTCCGCCTTCAGCGTGTTGAAGCGCTGGCCGATGCGCTTCTTCGCCTCCACATCGGGAGCCGATTTCAGCCATGCGTCGCTGATCGCTTTGAGGCGGCCTTGCTTGCGGCCGAGCCAGTAGAGGCGAAAGCGCTCTTTGTCCTCGGCTGACCTTAGGGCGGCGGAAGATTTTTCAACTTCGGCGGCAACCTGAGTGAAAGCCTGATCCAGCTCGACGTCTCCGCACCCTTTCAGCGCCGGTATCTCGCTTTCATGCATGATTGTCATGAGGATAAATCACACTAGAGGGATCAGGAACGGGGATTGTTTGAGGATCAGAGCCCAATTGACAGCTGCTGAGTACTCGGAGGTCCGGCGCATGTCGCGTTCATGGCTGCGCTGGCCGGGAGTGGTGGCGCAGCATCATACAGCGCTGGTCCTCGGTGCGGGATTGATCGTCGCGACCATAGGGGCCTTAACTTATGGCGACAAAGATGGAAGCTGGTATGCGCTTGCGGCAGTTTGGCTGGTGATCGGAGCAGTCGCTGCCTGGGCTGTCCGAAATCGCCGGAAGAAGACGGCCGCCGATCTTCTCGGGGTGAATGCTCGGCTCCCGAAATATTCAGTTGTATCTTCAGACGGAATTCGATTTGAGCGTGGGGTCGGCGCCGAGCCCGCAGCCATCCTGACGTGGCGCTCGGTCACAAAATGGCGGGAGGGTCGCCTGGTCATCGTCCTCTTTGTCAGGAACAGGGCCTTTTTCCCCCTGCCGAAAATGGGCCTGGAACCGCAAGAGCTCGAATATTTGCGAGGGCTTCTTTCTACATCGATTGCGGCAAGCAGAATGCGCTGATCACGCTCAGGCTGGAACCGGAATTTCCGTGACGCGCGTCGTCGCTTCGGTACCGGCTCGCCATCCGCCCGCAAGCCCTCGATATGAAACTCAATCCCCTCGCGTATTAGTTGTTCGGTCTCTTCGAATGTTTCTCCAGCCACCCCAAGCCCAGGAAGATCCGGAGCATAAGCGCTCCAACCAGTTTTCGTGACCTCGAAAATCGCCGCAAATTTCAGTGTTTTCTGCACAGCAACCCCATTATGCCGGAGACTAGACTAAATTCATGATCCGCACCTACCAGGGCCACACGCCAACCATCCCGGCCACCTGTTACGTCGATCCCTCGGCGCAGGTGATCGGCGATGTGGTGCTGGGCGAGCATGCCAGCATCTGGATGAATGCCGTCGTCCGCGGCGATGTGCATTCGATCCGCATCGGCGCGCATTCGAACGTGCAGGACTGCGCGGTGCTGCACGGCATGCGCAATAAGTGGCCGGTCATCGTCGGCGAATGGGTCACCATCGGCCACAACGCCACGGTGCATGGCTGCGTGGTGGAAGACGTTTGCCTGATCGGCATCGGCGCGACCATCCTGAATGGCGCGCGCATCGGGGAAGGGTCGATCGTCGCAGCCGGCGCGGTCATTCCCGAAGGCATGGTGGTCCCTGCGCGGTCGCTGGTGGCCGGTGTGCCGGGGAAGGTGCGGCGGGACCTCACGTCGGACGATCGCGAGGAGATCCTGCAGTACGCGCGGAATTATCTGGATTACGTCAAGATTTACCTCGAGGAGTCGCGGCCTGCGCAAGTTCGCGGTTTTCTTGAAGAGATGAAGATCGCGAAATAGACGGAACTCACGCAGGCGTTGAAGTATCCTTTCGATGCTCGCCTGAAGAAATAGCAACGAAACCGATCTCGTCCGTTTCTCGGAAGGCATCAGCCGCGTTCGATCTGCTCCACGTGACGCCGCAGATGCGCCACATAATCCGTGGCCACAAATTCCAGATCGTATCGCGTATCGCTCAGGTCCCCGGTTTTGTCCCAGACATGGGTCAGGGCCTCCGGAGCAATGCGCTCGATCACATCGGCCAGATGGCGATTGTACGCAGCCCAGAGAATGACCAGGTCTTTCCACGGCCGAGCCGCGTAGTGATTCAGTCGCACCCAATCATCCTGCTCATAACCGGGAAACTTCAGCTCCTCGGCAAGCTGCATGCGAATGAAACGTTGATGATTGTTGGTCGCCGAATCGATCAGGTGCCCAAGAATCTCTTTTCGCGACCATTGTCCCGGGTGGGCCGAACGGCCCGCGTCTTTGTCCGGAATGGCCAGAAACTTCCGCTCGCACTCTGAAACGATGTTTTGCAATTCCCGCGCCGCGTCGAAATAATTCATCCCCGCATCTTCTCACCGCGGGCCCTCCCCCCGCACCTCCCCCGGCGTCACTTTACCGAAACCCGCCAATAGCCGAAAATGGCTAGCAGAGGTCAACTGAGGTCTATGCCCCTTTCCGGCGAAGCCATTCGCGTGATGAACCTGGTGGACGACGTGGCGACCACGATGCGCCGCATGATCGCTCTGATTCCCGCTCTCGCTCCTGACGAACGCAAGCGCGTGAGCGACTACCTGAAGCAGTCCGAGCCTGGGGTAGAGCAAGTGCAGGCGGCGCTGGGAAGCACGAAGTAGCGGGCGCTCCGAAGCCGGGATGCCGCCAGACAAGCCCCGGCTTCGGCGGCACTGCCTTTTCCGATTGCAGCGCGGCCATCATCTGGCCGTCTATCCGTTAACAACCAGGCACGGGGGCTTAAGGGTCGGAAGATCCGTGTGAACTGGCACGGGAGCGGGCACTGGGAACCCGGACCCCTTTATCTTCGTATCTCAGGGCAGAACATGCAGAACCTCGGCGACACTTTCGGGCAGGTTTTTATGGCCATCCGCGCCAATAAGCTGCGCTCGTTTCTCACCATGTTTGGAATCGCGTGGGGGGTGGGCTCGATGCTGCTGCTCATTTCGGTGGGCGAGGGCTTCCGGTCCGGGCAGAAGCGCGAATTCGCTGAGCTTGGCAACGACGTCATCATGATGTGGAACGGCAACATCCCCGCCGTTCCCGGCCAGCACACGGGGATGCGTCCCTACTACCTGACGATGGGCGATCTTCAAGCGGTGCGCACGCAGGCGCCGGACGTGCGCGACGCAACGGGCACCATCAGTCGCAGTGACATTAAGCAGCAGAGCCTCTACGAGACGGCCGGCGGAAAGGTGATGGGGGTCGAGCCCAATTTCCAGACCATTCGATTTGTTCCCATGGCGCGGGGGCATTTTCTTGAGAAAGACGATCTGGTGAATAAGAACCGGGTGATCGTGCTTGGGCAGAAGAGCGCGCAGCTGCTCTTTCCGGGACATCCCGCGCTTGGCGAATGGGTGACCCTGAATGGAACGCGCTTCACGGTGATCGGTGTCGCCGACAAAGTAGGTCACGGCGACAATGACGATCAGAGCCAGCAGGTCTACATTCCGATGTCGATCATGATGGACATGTTTCCCCTGAACTGGGGCAACAATCCGCAGGATACGGTGGCCTCGATTCAGTACCAGCCGGTAACGGCGAGCCAGCATGTGAACGCTGTGCGCGAGGTGCACGAGATCATCGCGCGGCGTCACGGCTTCAGCCCGGATGACAGCGAGGCCTTCACCGAGTGGGACTCCATTCAGTCACAGCAGATGGTGGGCAAAATCTTCGACGCGATGGACATATTCCTCGGCGGGGTCGGCCTGGTGACGCTCGCTCTCGGTGCGGTCGGCATCGTCAACATCATGCTGGTCTCCGTCACCGAACGCACTCCGGAGATCGGTCTGCGGAAGGCCCTCGGGGCCACGCACCGCAGCATCCTGATTCAGTTCTTTCTGGAGGGGCTAACTTTGACGGGGGTTAGCGGGCTACTCGGGATCCTCGGCTCGGCATTTTTCATGTGGCTGCTGCAGAAAGCCTTCGGGCAAAACATGCAGGGCTTCGATCCGCCCCGTCTGCAGGCATGGTCGGCGGCCCTGGCTTTTTTTGCTCTCGCTGTTTGCGGGATTGTCTCCGGGCTTTATCCGGCAGCTCAGGCGGCGAAGATGGAGCCTGTCGAAGCACTGCGGCGGGAGTGAAGACAGTTTTTAGTCCTACGTTTCCAGTCCCCAGTCCGAGTGGGGGGTCATGGAGGAACTGGAAAACGGCAACCGGCATTCGGGGACTGGCAACTGAAGACTGGAGACTTAAGCAGAGTTTTCAGTCCCCAGTTTCCAGTCTCCGGACGAGCGCAGCCGCGGGGGAGCTGAAGATAGGCGACTGGTAACTGAAAACTGAAAACTGGCAACTGAAGACGGGAGACTAAACCAATGATCGGCGACATTTGGGGACAAGCCTGGGAAGCGATGATCTACAACCGCCGCCGCACCTTCATCACCGTGGTGGGAATGGCGTGGGGCATTGCCACCGTGGTTCTGCTGCTGGCATACGGTGCAGGCTTCGGTCAGGCCATTCAGAACATCTTTGCCCAATGGGGCACATACCTCATCGGCGTCTTCCCCGGTCGCACCTCCGAGCAGGTTGGCGGGTCGAAAGCCGGTGTTAAGGTGCGCCTCTCCCAGGAGGACGTCGACCGCCTCTGGGCCACTGTTCCCGGCGTCCAGCACATCTCGCCCGGCATGTTTAAGGATGTCAACGTCGCCAGCGACGAGCATATGTACACGTGGACGGTGAATGGCTACCGTCCCGAGATTGCGAATGTCCTCCGGCTCGACATCGACCAGGGGCGGTTCTATACCGACCAGGACGATGAGAACCGCGCTCACGTGGCCGTGATCGGCTCCGAGGCCAAGACCAAGCTTTTTGGTGGTCGATATCCTCTCGGCCAGCGCATTCGGCTCAACGGCATCGGCTTCACCGTCATTGGCGTGCTCGTGCCAAAAATGCAGGAAGGCGAGGATGATGTCAATCGCCAGGTCTACATCCCTTTCAACACCTTCCAGGATTTTGGGGATCTAAAATACCTCGGCGGAATCTGGCTCACCTACCATGGCGACAATCAGGTTGTGGAACAGGCCGTCCGCAACACCCTGGCTGCGATGCACAATTTCCTGCCCTCGGACCACAACGCGATCTTCGTCGCCAACCTGATGCACCAACTGAAACAGTTCCAGATCATCACGATCGCCCTTGAAGCGCTGCTGCTCTTTATCGGCGCCCTCACCCTTGGCATTGCCGGAATCGGGCTCATGAATATCATGCTGGTCGCCGTCCAACAGCGCACCAAAGAGATCGGCATCGAGAAGGCTCTCGGCGCGCGCCGCCGGCACATCCTCTTCCAGTTCCTCTCCGAAGCTCTCGTTATTGCAGCGGCAGGAGGCGTCCTGGGTATTGCTCTTGCGTATACCGTCTCGCTGGCCGTTGGGCGCATCACTTTTTACAGCGCCATGGCCGCCCATGCGGAGGATGCGGATATCCGCCTGTTGATATCTCCGACCACTGTGGCCATCGCAACCGTCATTCTGGCCGTGGTGGGTCTCGTGAGCGGGATGATTCCGGCGATTCGGGCCGCGAATCTGGACCCGATCGAAGCCCTCCGGTACGAGTGATATTTCTCTGCTGGCTAAATCGTTTTAGCGGGTTATCAAGAGCGAATAAGTAATTAAGCACGTTATTGATTTATATGGCTTTATCGGCCACAAGTCCGCAGCGCCAGACCTTCGCGCTCGTCGCTATGGCTTTTGGAAACTGCGTGGACGACCCTGTATCCACTTTGATTACCCCAACTTTCCCATAATGACCCAATAGTCAATAGGTTACGGTCGTGTTTCTGTTTTCGGTAACCGGTGGAACGCAACTATGAAAAAAAAGGTTGACCCACACCCGGTCGGAGGTTATTTTCAAGTCTGTCGATTTTGGCCCTGAGGCTGTCGCCGTCCTGGTTTCGCAATGCGGTTACACACGAAAGAGCATCCTCTCTGGGGGAATGTCTCGGTTCCTGTGGCGCCGGGAGTCTCAGATTGCAGGAATCGATGCCACACCGCCGCGGTTTTTCCGGAGGAAAAAGGTTGATCGAAATCCCCGGTTCGTGCGTCTAATTTTCTGTAGACTCTCGGGAGCTTCCTCCACACCTGCCTCGGGCCGACAAGTGGTTCAGCGGTTTTCTGTGATCGTAAGCGGTCGGACATCTTAGTCAAAAAGCAAGGAGACACTGCCATGCGTTCTGAATTGATTTTTGGTGCACTCACGCACATCAACAATCGGTACCAGCTCTGCCAGCTCGCCTCGAAGGCGACGCGAAAGCTGCATAAGCCCAATACGCGGCTGCAGGACACCATGAACGACGTGCTCGTCCGCTTCCGGGTTTCCCCCCCGGCAGCGGCAGCTGTCGCTTCCCGCCACGAGCCGATTTCTATTCCGCAGCAGCCGCAACGCCGCGCAGCCTAGCTCGGCGCGCGGCCTCCCTCCTGCACCGTTCCCGGTTCCCGGTTTTCGATCACTGGTTTCGGTTCCAGGCTAAGATTGTTCCGGCGACGATCATTCCGGGTAAGATTGTTGCAGCACTCCGCCCCACCCCGTATTTCCTTCCTGATTCAAAATCCCTCCTTGAAAGTTCACCCCAGGTGATTCATGACCATCGCAGAACTAAAAGAAAAGAACATCACGGAACTAAGCCGCATTGCGCGCACCCTTGAAATCCCCGGATCCAGCGGCCTCCGTAAGCAGGACCTGATCTTCAAGATTCTTCAGGCGCAGAGCGAAAAAGAAGGCCACATTTTTGCCGAGGGCGTCCTCGAAATCCTGCCTGACGGCTACGGCTTCCTGCGCTCGCCCGATTACAACTACCTTCCCGGCCCCGACGACATTTACGTTTCCCCTTCGCAGATTCGCAAATTCGACCTCAAGACCGGCGATACCATCAGCGGCAATGTCCGTCCGCCGCATGAAGGTGAGAAATATTTTGCCCTGGTCAAGATCGAAGCCATCAACTTCGAGTCGCCAGAGGAAACGCGCAACAAAATCCTGTTCGACAATCTGACGCCCCTCTATCCGCAGGAACGCGTCAAGATGGAAACCGTCCGCGAGAACATCAGCGGCCGGGTGATGGATCTGCTGACTCCTATCGGCAAAGGCCAGCGCGGTCTCATTGTTGCTCCGCCGCGCACCGGCAAGACGATGCTGCTGCAGTCCATTGCGAACTCGTTCACGACGAACCACCCCGAAGTTGTGTTGATCGTTCTGCTCATTGACGAGCGCCCGGAAGAAGTCACGGACATGCAGCGGTCGGTGAAGGGTGAAGTGATCAGTTCCACATTCGACGAGCCAGCCGCGCGGCACGTGCAGGTGGCCGAGATGGTCATCGAAAAGGCCAAGCGTCTTGTTGAGCACAAACGCGACGTCGTGATTCTGCTCGATTCCATCACTCGCCTGGCCCGCGCCTACAACACCATCGTTCCGCCCTCGGGCAAGGTGCTCTCCGGCGGTGTCGACTCCAACGCACTCCAGCGGCCGAAGCGCTTCTTCGGCGCGGCTCGCAACATCGAAGAAGGGGGCTCGCTTACGATCATCGCCACTGCCCTGGTCGATACCGGCTCGCGCATGGACGAAGTGATCTTCGAGGAATTCAAGGGCACAGGCAACATGGAAATTATCCTGGACCGTAAGCTGGTCGATAAGCGCGTTTTCCCGGCTATCGATATTCAGCGCTCAGGCACCCGTAAAGAAGAATTGCTCATCCCAAAGGACGAGTTGGCTCGCACCTGGGTCCTGCGCAAGGTTTTGAACCCGCTCTCTCCGGTGGAAGCGATGGAGTTGCTCGTGAGCCGCCTCGAGAAGGTCCGCAACAATGCGGAATTCCTCCTCAACATGAACTCACTCTAAGGTCCCTTATCGCACTGGACTGCGCGACATCCCAGTGCCACAATGATGGAAAGACTGGAGCCAGCCCCCATGGCACCGCAAACATTTCAGCCCGGCAGAAACGTTTTCGTTGTGAACGACTCGCCCTGCGGCCCCTACAGCGCTTTTTTCGACGACGACGGCGAAGCGGGGTATTTTTACGCCGTCGATCTCACCGCCGACGAACTGGTTCTGGACGTCGTTCCCGTTTACGAGGCGGCCAGCGTCTCCGAGCCCAGCCGGAAATCGTCCATGTCCATCGTCTGGTCCGCCGATGGGCAAAAATGCGCGCTACTCATTAATGGCTGTCCTCATGCAGCCTTCGATTTTGCGCAACGCCGCGGCTTCTCCCGGACCGCCGAGCCCATGACCTTCCGCCGCAATCGCGGCGCCTGGCCCGGTTCCGATCACCGCTGGTCAGAAGCCGCGGTCGCCTGGCTGGGCTTCAGAAAATCAGCCTGAGGGATTGAAGGGCAGACTGCGGAGTTGGCCGCTGCTGCCTCAATACGCTTGCAGCGGCTCAATCGGCAGGCGTATCTGGAAGCACGTTTCCCCCGGCCTGGACTGCACGTGAATGTACCCCCGATGCTGGCGGATGATACGCTGCGCCGTATCGAGCCCAAGTCCCAGCCCACTCCCCGGAGCCTTGGTCGTAAAGAAGGGCTCGAAAATCCGAGCCTGAATCTCCTCGGGGATTCCTGGACCGTCATCCCAAATTTCTGTGACGAGAAATTCGCCCGAAAGCTGCACGCTCAGGGTAAGCGTGCCCTTGTCGTGCATAGCGTCGAGGGCATTTTCGAGCAGCGCCATCCACACCTGGTTGAGTTCGCTGGCGTAGGCTGAAATGCGCGGCAGATTCGCCTCGAAACGCCTCACTATTTTCACCTTCTCCAGCCGCGACTGCAGCATGGTGAGTGTCGTATCCAGCGATTGCGGTATGTCCACCTCCTGGATTGGCGCCTGATCCATCCAGGAATAGTCTTTTACCGCGCCGATGAGCTCGAAAATCCGGTGGGTCGAGTCGAGCATCGCCTGCGCCATCCGCTCGGTGCGCGCCGATGAGGCGAACTGCGATAGCACGACTTCCAGATGCTCGCCCTTGAGCAGTTCCGACAGCTCATCGAGATTCTTCGTATTGATTCCCAGCTCCGCCAGGTCCGGCACGATCTGGCGGTTGTTCTCCACGCCATGGTTGCGCAGCCAGCGCTCCAGATCGTCTTCGCGATGCGCCTGGGTCACCGCGTTCGCCGGTTGGGCCCGCAGCTGTTCCTCCATGCGGCTTCGCCACGCGCGAATCTCGTCCAGATGTGCCTCGTCGAGACAGAGCCCCCCCAGAAGAAACTTCTGGTGCCCATAAACGCGCAATTCTTCGATCATGCCCGAAGCCGCGCGCTGTGCCGCCGACGCTGGATTATTCAGCTCGTGCGCCAGATTCCCCGCGAGCTTACCGAGGGCGTTCAGCTTCTCGGTTTGCTGTTCGAGGCGGGTCATCTCGCGGACGCGGTCGAGCAGCACGGTCACGCATCGCTGACCCATCGACGGGATCGCCTCCAGCATCTCCGGAAAAACCGATCGATCGATCATGATCCCCCACAGGTCCGTGGCAGCGAATCCCTGCCCGCCGTGGGTCTTCATACGCGAAAAGGGAAGTAATCCGGTGATCGCCCCCGCGCGTCCGATGAACAGCGCCAGGCCGCCCTGCGAACGGCGCACATGCGCCTCGCCCCGCAGCAGAATGTACATCTTCGTTGCGGGATCGCCCTCCCGGAAAATCACCGCGCCCGCCGGGTAGGAGCCCTCCTCGCCATGAGTCGCGATCCACTCCAGCTCAGTGTCGGTCAGGCCGTGCAGCGACGTCACGCGCCGCAGCGCATCCACAAGCTCAGGTAGTGGAGTCTTGTGCGTTTCCTCGACGAGGGCTCCGGTTTGAACCGGCAGATCGGTTGCGATCGACGACTCCATAAAGCCCTCCTGGTTCACAGTGGCAGGGGTAAGTGCCCTTATAAGGATGCTAAATGAATCAGCGGTTGAGTACTTTTCCGGCCTGTTAATTCGCGTGGGGCCGCAGCATTTCCTGCTTGCGGGTGGGCATGCTGTCAATCAGCTCGTTCAGCCGGTCGGCGCTCACGGGATTGGCGGCGCGCAGCTTGACCGTGCCGTCCTCGCCCAGCAACAAAACTGCAAAATCTTGTGGTGGGATGCGGAACTGCTCCCGGACCGCGGCCATTTCTTTTGGAGCCAGGACTGTATAGGGCGAATCCGCCGGCGTCGTCACGCGGCGACCGTCGGGAACAATGGGCGTGAAGAGGACGAAGCGGTCCATCATGTCGTCCGCAGCCCGGTCCAGCAACTGAACCTGGCGCTTGAGCCGGGCATCGTCTCCGTTCGGGGCGAAGACCAGCAGCGGCCGGTAGCAATCTTTCATCGCAGCGAGCGAACGGGGCACCACGGCGCATGTGGGACGTGCCTGCGCATGCAGGCTGCCGGCCAGCGCCAATGCCAGAATCACGAGATGGAAAAGTCGCCCGCTCACGGGGGAGTCACATTCGGCAGGTTTCGATTGACCAGTTAATGAAGGGAAGCGATGCAACAAATCGCTTCCCCTCGAGAAAAATTTAAACCTCGACCGTCTCTGGAGCGGCCGCCGGCTGCGGCACGCCATCCTTGACAACGACCGGATCGAGAAACGGCATTGCTGCCCGCAACTGCGCGCCTACCTCTTCAACCTTGAGACCGGCTTCGTTCTTCCGCATCTCGATAAAATTCTTTCGACCGGTCTTGTTTTCTTCGATCCACTTCTTCGCAAACGTGCCGTTCTGAATTTCGGTGAGCAGCTTCTTCATCTCGGCGCGCGTCGCATCGGACACAATGCGCGGCCCCGCGGTGTAATCGCCATACTCCGCGGTATCGGAGATCGAATAGCGCATGTAAGCCAGGCCGCCGCGGTACATCAGGTCCACGATCAGCTTGAGCTCGTGCAGGCATTCGAAGTACGCAATCTCCGGCTGATAGCCCGCCTCGACCAGCGTGTCGAAGCCAGCCTTAACAAGGGCCGAGGTTCCGCCGCAGAGCACTGCCTGCTCGCCGAACAGGTCGGTCTCGGTCTCTTCGGCAAAGGTGGTTTCAAGAACGCCGCCGCGTGTGCCGCCAATCGCTTTGGCATAGGAAAGCGCAAGCGCCTTCGCGCCGCCCGATGCATCCTGATGCACGGCGATCAGGCAAGGAACGCCGCCGCCTTCGATGAACACCTCGCGCACGCGATGCCCCGGCCCTTTGGGGGCGACCATCGAGACGTCAATCTCCGCCGGAGGGACGATCGCGCCAAAGCGGATGTTGAATCCGTGGCCGAACATGATCGTCTTGCCCTTTCTCATGTGCGGCGCAATCTCTTTCGCGTAGGTATCGCCCTGCGAGTGATCGGGCGTCAGGATCATGATCACGTCCGCCCACGCGGCTGCATCGCTCACCGAGGACACCTGCAAGCCGGCCTTCTTCGCCTTCTCGACAGACTTGCTGGTTGCGGGCAACCCCACCCGCACTTCGACGCCCGAGTCCTTGAGATTCAGCGCGTGTGCGTGGCCCTGCGAGCCATAGCCAATGACGGCAACTTTCTTCTGCTGGATTAGCGCTAAATCCGCGTCGTGATCGTGATACGTCTTCGCCATTCGTTTTCCTCTTCCTCTCAATGTTTATGTCGAAACTGAATTTTCCTGGTCCGGATCAGGAGCGAAGTTCTCGCTGCCTGACTTTGCGATAACGCCGACGACAACGAAGACGAACGCGAGCCCAATCCCGATCATCTCCGCAAGCAAGCGCTCCGTGTTTGCGACCGCGTGGAGAAGTCCTCCCCCAAAGAAAAACAGAAGCCCTGCGGCTCCAAACAAGATTCGCGAAACCCACTCAAGGAATGCTGCCAGCCTCTTGTTGGGGTGGCGACGATGCCTGCCTTCGAGTGTGGCGTGCTCGAACATGAACCACGGGCCCCTAAACTCTAATCCCTAAACTCCTGACTCCGCCTGCCCTAAAGCCCCGTCTCTTCCGCCATCAGCAAATCGCTGGGAGCAGCACCGTCGTCTCCAATCTTATCCTCGGCCGTCTCGACGCCCGGCACCCGCATTGCGTCGAGCACTCGGCTGGTGTGCTGGCCGCGCCGCATCACCATCCGGCCGGTGCGCGAAATCTCGAGAATCCGATCGCCGTTCTCGTTCAGCACCTGAATCAAGCCCTCGATCTTGCTCTCGACGCCGGTAATCTCGATCATCATCGACTCCGGCGCGAGGTCGACGATCCGCGCGCGGAAAACCTCCACCAGCTCGAAGACCATCGACCGCGTCTTTGGAGTTGCCGCTACTTTGATCAGCGCCAGTTCCCGCGCCACGTGCGACAGCTGCCCAACGTCATCCACCTCGAGCACATTCTCCAGTTTATAGAGACTCGCCGCGATGCGGTGCCCAGCGGTCGGCGAGGCATCGCAGACAATCGTCATCCGCGAAACCCCCACCCGCTCCGAGTGCCCCACCGTCAGCGAAACAATATTGATGTTCAGCCGCCGAAACAGCGACGCCACGCGCGTCAGCACGCCGGGTTTGTCTTCCACCAGTGCAACAAATGTGTGCAGCATCGCTCGCCCACTCTTTCTGGCTACCAGTTACCAGCTACAGGCTACCCGCTACGGGCTGCCCGCTACGGGCTGCCTTACTAATCGTGCGCCATCTCGACTAAAGGATTATTCGGCCGGCGAATCATCTCATGCAGCGCCGAACCCGCCGGAATCATCGGATAAACCGAATCTTCTTTCTCCACCAAAAAGTTAATCAGGAACGGCCCCTTGTGCCTCTGCGCTTCCGCCACCGCGGGCAGCACTTCCGCCCGCGTCTTCACGGCAGTCCCGCGAATTCCGTGCGCGTCCGCCAGCTTCACAAAGTCCGGGCTCAGCAACGGAGTCGACTGGTAATTCTTCTCGTAGAAAAATTCCTGCCACTGCCGGACCATACCCAAATACCCGTTGTTCACGATTGCGATATTCAGGTCCAGTTCTTCCTGTGCGGCCGTTGCCAGCTCCGCTGCCGTCATCTGGAACCCGCCATCGCCCGCCACCACCCAAACTTCCTTGTCAGGACAAGCGATCTTCGCTCCAATCGCGGCTGGGAGCGCAAATCCCATCGTCCCCAATCCCCCCGAAGTGATCAGCGTCCGAGGCTCATCGTGCTTGTAATACTGCGCCTCCCACATTTGGTGCTGGCCAACATCGGTGACGACAATCGCCTTGCCCTCGGTCGCGCGCCACAAATCATGCATCACATGCGCCGCATACAAGTGCCCGCTGTCCGGCAGATTTCGAATATCCCGCACAGCGCACACACCTTTGCTTGCCTCAATCTCCTTCACCCAAGCGCTCTCGGTCTTCTCATTGCGAGGAGCTAAGTGGGGCAGCAGCGCATCGAGAGCTTCTTTCAGATCCCCGATCAGCGCGACATCCACCTTGACGTTTTTGTTGATCTCGGCCGGATCGACTTCGATGTGAATCTTCTTCGCATTCGGCGCATAGGTCGCCAGCGTCCCCGTCACGCGATCGTCAAAGCGCATCCCGCAGGCGATCAGCAAATCGGCTTTCTGGATGGCCTCGTTCACCCAGGCCTCGCCATGCATGCCCATCATGCCCAGCGAAAGCGGATGCGATGCCGGAAATCCGCCCAGACCCAACAATGTCGACGCCACCGGAATTCGCATCCGCTCCGCCAGCGTTCGCACCTCGGCGCCCGCCCGCGACTGCAATACACCGTGGCCTGCGAGGATGACAGGCTTCTTTGCATTGCGAATCAGCTCCGCCGCCGCGACGATCGATGCCGACTCCGTCTTCAGCATGGGGTGCGGACGATGCGGCTTCGGCGCCGCCGCCGCAAAATCGAATTCCACCGCCGCCTGTTGCGCATCCTTCGTGATGTCCACCAGGACGGGCCCAGGCCGTCCCGACTTCGCCACCAGAAACGCCTCGCGGATCGTCCGCGCAACATCGTCCGCCCTCGTGACCACATAATTGTGCTTGGTCACGGGCAGCGTGATGCCCGTGATGTCCACTTCCTGGAAGGCATCCGTGCCCAAAACTTTGCTTGAAACCTGCCCGGTGATGCAGACGATCGGCACCGAGTCGAGCATGGCCGTCGCGATGCCGGTCACCAGATTGGTCGCGCCCGGACCAGACGTCGCGACGCACACGCCCACTCGGCCCGATGCGCGCGCATAGCCATCGGCCATGTGGGCCGCGCCCTGCTCATGCCGAACCAGCACATGCCGGATCGGAAATTTCCGCAGCGCATCGTACGCCGGCAAAATCGCTCCACCCGGATATCCGAAGACGACATCGACGCCCTCACCCTCGAGGGTCGCCCAGATGATTTCCGCCCCCGTGAGCTTGGTTGAGTTTCCCGGCCGACCCGAAGCGGTAGTGTTTCCGGCAGGAGTGGTCTGATTCGTCCCTTTGCTTTTCGAGGCCATGACGTTCCCCTTTCCATCCCGCGCTGCAACTAATCCCTAATCCCTAAACTCTTCAGACCGTCACCGCACCCTGCGACGCCGAAGAAACCGTATCCACATACTTCTTGAAAACTCCGCGTTTAAATTTCGGCTCCGGCTTTTTCCAGGTTGCCAGACGCGACGCGAGCTCAGCCTCCGCAATCTCCACGTCCAGCCTGCGGTTTGGAATATCGAAGTGAATCGTGTCGCCTTCGCGCACCGCGGCAATCGGCCCGCCCACCGCCGCTTCGGGAGCCACGTGGCCCGCCATCAGCCCACGCGTCGCGCCTGAAAATCGCCCGTCGGTGAGCAGAGCAACTGTATCGCTCAGTTCGGGAATGCCGGCGACGGCGCCGGTGACGGCGAGCATCTCCTGCATGCCCGGACCGCCCACTGGACCTTCGTAGCGGATCACCATCACATCGCCAGGCTTGATCTGGCCCGCCTCGACCGCATGAAACGCCGCGTGCTCTGAATCGAACACCCGCGCCGGACCGCGATGCTCCAGGCGTTTGTGTCCCGCGACCTTGATGACGCATCCATCCGGCGCGATATTGCCCTTGAGGATCACTAGGCCGCCCGTCGTCTTCAGAGGATTGTTCAACGGGTGAATCACATCCTGGCCCGCGGTCTCCTTCGCCACCGACGCCTCTTCGCCGAGGGTTTTGCCGGTGACATTCAGGCACTCGCTGTCGAGCAGCCCCGCTTCGATCAATCGCTTCGCCAGCAAGCGGCTCCCGCCCGCCGCCTGATAATCCGCAGCGACATATTTGCCGCCCGGTTTCAGATCGCAGAGGAGCGGGGTCCTCGAGCTGATGCGGTCAAAGTCATCTACGGTGAGGGGAATCCCCATCTCATGCGCTATCGCCAGAAAATGCAGTACAGCATTGGTCGATCCGCCACTCGCGGCGACGCTGGCAATCGCATTCTCGATGGCTTTGGGCGTAATGATCTGACTTGGCTTCACGCCTTTGCGCACAAGGTCCATCACCAAACGGCCGGCTTCGCGCGAGGCTTCGAGCTTTTCGGCGAGAAACGCCGGAACGCCCGACAAGCCAATCGGCGATATACCCAGGAATTCGCACGCCATTGCCATGGTGTTCGCCGTGAACTGGCCGCCACAAGCGCCCGCGCCCGGACATGCGCTCGCCTCGACCGCTTCAAGGCCGGCATCGTCGATCTTACCCGCCGCATGCGCGCCTATGGCTTCGAAGACGTCCTGGACTGTCAGGTCTTTGCCGTTGAGATGGCCCGGGGCAATCGATCCGCCGTACAGCATGAGACCAGGAATATCGAGGCGGGCGAGGGCCATGACAGTACCGGGCATATTCTTGTCGCAGCCGGCAATGGCGACGAGCCCGTCAAACTGGTTGCCGCGGGTGACCAACTCGACGGAATCCGCTATCACTTCGCGACTGATCAGCGATGCCTTCATTCCCTCAGTGCCCATGGTGATGCCGTCGCTGATGGTTACGGTGTTGAACTCCATCGGCGTGCCACCCGCTTCGCGGATTCCTTGTTTGACCGCTTCGGCGATCTGACGCAGATGAAAATTGCACGGGCCAATTTCCGTCCAGGTGTTTGCAATTCCGATGATCGGCTTGTGCAGGTCCTCGGGCGTGAATCCCACCGCGCGCAGCATCGCCCGCGCCGCCGCGCGGCTTGGGCCTTCCGTCAGGGCAATGGAGTAAAGCTTGCCCGAATTATCCCCGTTCTTACCGTTCCCGCTCATGCGTTCGCGCCCTCTTCCGCTCGCGGCTTCACCCAGAAGGCCGCATCGTGCTGTCTCTCGAATTCGTCCAGATCATCCGCGTGCCGCAGCGTGAGGCCGATGTCGTCCAGGCCTTCGAGCAGGCAATCCCGCCGGAACGGATCGATGGCAAAGCTGGTTTTGAAATTGTCACCGTCCCCGATCGTGTTTTCCTCCAGCGATACGGTTAATTTGTAACCGTCACGGCTACCAGCCCGATCGAGCAGAGTTTGGACCTGCTCTTCCGGGAGCGTGACCAGGAGAATTCCGTTTTTTCCCGCGTTCGAATGAAAAATATCGGCAAACGAAGGGGCAATCACGCACCGGAATCCGTAGTCGCTCAGCGCCCACGCTGCATGCTCGCGCGACGACCCGCAGCCAAAATTCTTCGCCGCGACCAGAATCCTGGCCCCCTTATACTTCGGGTTATTTAGTTCGAATGCGGGATCCTTCCGCCAGTCGAAGAACAGAAAGTCCTCGTAGCCCGTCCGCTCAATGCGCTTCAAAAACTGCTTGGGAATGATCTGATCGGTGTCCACATTCACCCGATCGAGCGGCATCACGGGCGACGTCAGCGTCCGAAACTTCTCCATTACGCCATCACCTCTGCGTTCTTAAATTCCCACGTCCGCACATCGGTGAAATGGCCCCTGATGGCCGCAGCAGCCGCCATCATCGGACTGACCAGGTGCGTTCGTCCGCCCTGTCCCTGGCGCCCTTCGAAGTTACGGTTGCTCGTCGAGGCGCAGCGTTCCCCTGGCTGCAGAATGTCGGGGTTCATCCCGAGGCACATGGAGCATCCCGGCTCGCGCCACTCAAATCCCGCCTCGCGGAAAACCTGATCCAGCCCTTCGCGTTCCGCCTGCGCCTTCACCAGCTGCGATCCTGGCACCACCATCGCCCGCACAGTGCTGTGCACATGATGCCCGGCCACAACCTTCGCTGCCGCACGCAAATCCTCAATCCGCGAATTCGTACACGACCCAATGAAAACTCGATCGATGGCGATTTCCTCGACGGGGGTTCCCGGCTTCAGGTCCATATACTCAAGCGCCCGCGTGAATGCCCGACGATCCGCATCGCTCTTCGCCATCGCAGGATCTGGCACCGTACCTGTTACAGATACCACCATGCCGGGATTCGTACCCCAGGTGACATACGGTTCGATTTCGACCGCTGGTATCGTCAGCTCGCGATCGAACGTGGCGCCGGGATCGGTCGCCAGCTTCCGCCATTCCGCGACGGCCTCGTTCCACGCCGCGCCCTGCGGGGCGAAGGGCCTGCCCTTCAGCCATGCAAACGTCGTCTCGTCGGGAGCAATCATGCCGGCGCGCGCACCGGCCTCGATGCTCATGTTGCAGATGGTCATCCGGCCTTCCATGCTGAGCGATCGGATGGCGGAACCTGCGTACTCAATCACATGGCCCGTGGCGCCGTCGGTACCAATGCGCCCGATGATGCCGAGTACGATGTCCTTCGCGCCCACGCCCTCCGGCAGCTCGCCCTCAATCGATATGCGGAACGTTTGCGGCTTTGACTGCGGCAGACACTGCGTCGCCAGCACGTGTTCCACTTCCGACGTGCCAATGCCAAAAGCCAGCGCGCCGAGAGCGCCGTGGGTCGAGGTGTGCGAGTCGCCGCAGACGATGGTCATGCCCGGCTTGGTTAGTCCCAGCTCCGGGCCGATTACATGCACAATGCCCTGCCGTGGCGACTCCACGTCATACAGCTCAATGCCAAACTCCGCGCAATTCTTTCGCAGCGTCTCGATCTGTTTCGCCGCAATCGGGTCCTCGATAACCAGCCGGTTCGCCGTCGTCGGTACGTTGTGATCGACCGTCGCGATCGAGCGATCAGGCCGACGTACCTTGCGACCCGCGAGGCGCAGGCCCTCAAACGCCTGCGGCGATGTGACCTCATGAATCAGGTGCAGATCGATGTAGAGCAGCACTGGCTCGTTCGCCGGCTCCGCAACGATGTGCGACTCCCACACTTTCTCGAATAGTGTCTTAGGTTTTCCGGCCATTCTGCTCTTCTCTGTTTTTTAAAAATCAACGCGCCGCGGCCGCGCTGGCTCGCGCACCCACCAGCACCTCGCGTACCTTGCTTCCCACCTCTGTGGTCGACGACACCTTCACGCTCTTATCGCCGCGAGCCAAATCCGCCGTGCGAACGCCATCCGCGACCACTTGCTTCACGGCGGCTTCAATCGCCGCAGCCTCTTCGTCGAGGCCGGCCGAATACCGCAGCAGCATGGCCGCCGTAAGAATCGCGCCCAGCGGATTCGCAATTCCTTTGCCTGCGATATCCGGCGCCGATCCATGTACTGGCTCATAAAGATTCACTTTGCCCCCGATGGTTGCCGACGGCAGCATGCCGAGCGAGCCGGTCATCACACCGGCCTCATCCGACAAGATGTCGCCGAACAAGTTCTCCGTGAGGACCACGTCATAATTGCGCGGCGCGTTCATGATGTGCATCGCCATGGCGTCCACGTACTGATGTTCGAGCGCCACGCCGGGATATTCTTTCGCAACCTCCGTCACCGTCGCGCGCCAAAGCTGGGAAACTTCGAGCACATTAGCTTTGTCAACCGACGTTACCTTCCTGCGCCGCTTCGATGCCAGCTCAAACGCCACCTTCGCCACGCGCACCACTTCGTCGCGCGTGTAGCGCATGGTGTTCCAGGCTTCGGCCTTCGTTTTGTCCCATTCTCGCGGCTGGCCAAAATACAGACCCCCCAGCAGCTCGCGTACAAACAAAATGTCAGCGCCTTCGACTACTTCAGGCCGCAGCGGTGAATTCTGCGACAGCCCCGGCCAGGCGAACGAAGGCCGCAGATTCGCAAATCCGCCGAGCGCGGCACGAATCTGGAGCAGGCCCGCTTCTGGACGCTGGTTCGGAGGGAGCGCGTTAAACTCGTTGCTCCCCACCGCGCCGAGCAACACAGCGTCGCTGTCGAGCGCCGCATCCAGCGTCTTCTGGGGCAGGGGCGAACCATGCGTTTTGATCGCGACGCCCCCGATGAGTTCCTGGCGAAACTGAAAATCGTACCCGCCGAGTTCCGCAATCGACTCGAGCACCCGGACCGCTTCGCTCGTAACTTCCGGTCCGATGCCATCGCCGGCGACAATCAGAATCTTCAGCTTTTTCGTCATGAAATCTCTTCAGCGCCTGCTTTACAGGTTCTCAGGGTTGTCGCTGACCGGGCTTGCGCCAGCCGGTTCTTAGATGGCCGGACTTTAACGGTTCTCGCTAAGTCGCCGTCGTTTCCGTCGAAATCAGATCCTCGCGCCGCTGATGATGCGCCACAAGGTTGATCAGGTCCTGGTCGTAGATGGCCTTCTTCCGGTCGGCCAGCTCTGTGAACGCCCGATAGGCGATGTCCAGATCGGATGGTGATAGCCGATAGCCGAGCTCGTGCAGCCGCGAACGCAGCGCGGTTCGCCCGGAATGCTTGCCCAGCACCATGCGATTCGCGGGCACGCCCACCGAAACCGGCGTCATAATCTCATAGGTCAGAGGATTGGACAGTACACCGTGCTGATGAATCCCGGCCTCGTGCGCAAAGGCATTCGCTCCGACCACCGCCTTGTTGGGCGCCGCTCCAAAGCTAATGGTCCCCGCGAGCTGCTGGCTTACCGGATACAGCTTCTCCAGCTTCAGATTGTTTTCGTACGGGTAGACATCGGCCCGCACCCTGATGGCAGCCGCAATCTCTTCGAGCGCCGCGTTGCCGGCGCGCTCGCCGATGCCGTTAATCGTGCACTCCACTTGCCGCGCTCCGGCGCGAATGGCCGCCAGCGTATTTGCGACCGCCAGCCCCAGATCGTCATGGCAGTGCGTCGACAGGATTATGTGCTCCGCCCCCGGCACTCGATCGAGGATCATGCGGAACATCCCGGCATAATCCTCTGGAGTCGCATATCCCACCGTGTCCGGCAGGTTGATGGTCGTCGCGCCCGCTCCAATCGCTGCTCTCACAAACTGGCAGAGAAAATCAGGATCGGTCCGCGTGGCGTCTTCGGGGGAAAACTCCACGTCGTCGGCATAAGTCCGCGCCAGAGCAACCATCGTCGCGGCCTGCTCCATGGCCTCGTCGCGCGTGATCTTCAACTTATATTCGAGGTGAATGTCCGAGCTCGCCAGGAAGACATGAATCCTGGGCCGCTCCGCCTTTTCGACGGCTTTGGCGGCGCGCTCGATATCCTCGCGGCGGGCGCGCGCGAGAGAAGCGACCTTAGGCCCACGCACTTCCTGCGCCACGGCGGAGATGGCCGCGAAGTCCCCATCCGAGGCGATCGCGAAGCCGGCCTCGAGAATATCGACGCCCAAATCCGCCAGCGAATGAGCCAGCGCAAGTTTCTCGTGATGGGTCATGCTGCAGCCCGGCGACTGCTCGCCATCGCGCAGCGTCGTGTCGAAAAAGTGAATCCGGTTCTCGGCCATCGAACTAGTCTCTTGCCAGAAGGGTCAAGCCATACCCAGGAGCCCGCTGCAACAATCCTGCTCTGAACAAAACCAGTTTCGCAAAGCCGCTTCCATAAAGCAAATTTGTAATTCTTTTCATTTCCATAAATACAATTCATAATTGTTCGGCTAGTTAATCTTCGGGGTTTTTATGGACCTCTATCAACTCGAAACGTTTCTCGCTGTTTTCGAAGAAAAGGGCTTCTCCCGGGCCGCGATCCGCATGCGCCGCACTCAGCCCGCCATCAGCCATGCCGTTCGCAAGCTGGAAGAGGAGATCGGCGAGCCTCTGTTCGAGCGCGCCTCACGCGACGGCGCCCTCACCGCGGCCGGCGAGCTGCTCCGTGTTTATGCGGAGCGTCTGCTGCGACTGCGCGGGGAAACGGTCAACGCCCTTGAGGAACTGCGCTCGCTCGAGCGCGGCCGCCTCACCATTGCGGCGAACGAATACACGTGCCTGTGGCTGCTGCCGGTGCTCGACACCTTCCGCCGCGACTACCCGCACATTGGCGTGACCGTACAGCGCTCGCTGGCCAGCCAGATTCCCGAGCAGCTGCTGGAACGCGCGGCCGAGTTTGGAATCCTTTCCTTCCGTCCGGACGACGCCCGGCTTCGCGCTATCGCCGTTTATACCGACTCCGTCACTTTCGTGGTCGACCCGGGGCATCCCCTTGCAAAGCAGAGAAAAGTCTCGATCCGCGAGCTCGGCGCGCAGAATTTCATCGCCCACACCGTGGCTTCGCCGCTCCGCCAGCGGGTGATCGATACCTTTGCCCGTTATCAAACGCCGCTCAATATGGGGGTAGAGCTGCCGAGCCTCGAAGCCATCAAGCGTTTCGTCGCCCGCGGTAACGGTGTCGCCCTAGTGCCCGGCCTGACGGTTCAGCCCGAGCTGGCCCGGGGCGAGCTGGTGCAGGTTGCGGTTCCGGAACTGAGGATCGCGCGCCGCCTGTGGCTTGTTCATCGTTCGCGCGCCAAACTGTCCCACGCTGGAACGGCTTTTGTGGAGATTGTCAGGGGGCTTGCCGCGGGTCAGGGCCATCCCTTCGCCTTTCGCGTCGAGCACCCGTCCGCCAGGGCTCCCCGCATCTCCCGGCGATGACCCCGGGCGCAGGCTGTCGAAATGCCATCCGGCAGGTACAATGACCAGGTGGACATCCCCCCGATGTTTGCTGTTTCAAAGAGCCTGGGCTTCTGGCGTCATCGCTTGCGGCCCGCTCGAAAATCCCGCACGGCGTTGTTAAGAGGTTGACCGACGAATGAAGAAATCGTTGTTGGCGTTTTTGTTGTTGCTGCCCCTTACGGCAGTATCCGCTTTTGCCCAGGAAAGCCGCCAGGATATCAGCGTCAGCGGCTCCGGAATTATTCCGCCATTCGCTTCAGGAAACGCGGTCCAGCTCCATGCCTCCGTCGGTTATGGCGGTCTCATCAGCTACCGATATTTGCTGACGCCGCACGGAGGTCTGGAACTCAACTACCAGTACAACCAGAACGAGCAGCACTTTATCATTCCCAGCGGCTCTTACCATATCCACGACCGCTTTCAGGAAATCTCCGGAGCGTACGTCTACAGCTTCAATTTCAAAAACCTCAATCCATTCATTGAAGGCGGGGCGGCGGGATTCATTTTCTCGCCGATCGACGATTCCAAAACCAACACCTTCGGCATAAGCCGCAATACGAATGTCGGCGCGTTATACGGCGCCGGCATCGCTTACGAGATCAGCCCCAGCTTCGATATCCGCGCCGAGTATCGGGGACTGCTCATGAAGACGCCAACCTTCAATTATCAGAGTAACGATTTCCGTACCAACGTCTACTACAACATCTACGATCCGGTCATTGGCATCGCTTACCACTTCTAGCCAGAGCTGTTAGCAGGATTGGAATGATGGCGATCGGAGAAATCTCTTCTCTGTTCCGGGAGAGAGTAGCAACCTTTACCGGTACACCTCAGCTACGATAGACGAACACTCAGGAAAATTGACCCCGTCCCTCCGGGCTTGCATCCGCCACGAAATGTGGCCCTTTGGGTTGCAGCGAAAATCCCAGGCATACTTCGCTCTCGCCCTTGACATTGGGGCTGCCACAGCCGCCGGGCTTCGCCTCGTCCGACCAGATTTTCACTCGCACCGCCATCCCTCCCAATCGCAACGCTGCCCGCGGAACGCACGGCGGCGATGCCCAACGGTAAGCTACTGTTTGGTGAGATCCTCCAGCAACTGCCGGGCTTTGTCTGACATATTGCGGGAGCCGGCGAGGTCGTCGGCTTTGAGGGCATCGCGCGCGCGGGTGATGTAGGTCCGGATCAGGGTTACTGTCTTCTGCTCGTCGGCCGTGAAAGAGCGCTTGATGGCATTGAGGCCATTCTCGGTGGCGTCGATTTTGTCGGAGATGGCGCGGCGATCGGCCGTATTCGCATTTTCGTTGCCAGTAGACAGTTGTCCGAGAGGAGACATTTCAGGGGGCTGGTCGTTCGCGGCCGGAGGGGGAGCAGCGACCGCTTGAGCCTGCGTTTTCGCAGATTCGGCCGGAGCATCCTGCGCGACGATGGGCTTGGAGTGGTGCTTCGCGTTGCGGGGCGGTTCCGTTTTGGCGGTTGCGGGTTTCGTTTCCGGCGGAGTCGTAGCGTCCAGCTTGACCGCGGGGTTTTTGGCGGGAATCGACGGGGGGGCGACCGGAGCGAGCGCAGACATCTGCGATGGAGGTAAAGACGGAGCCTGCGCGGCCGGCGACACGGTCGTCTTCGGCTGCTTCGGGCCGCATCCTGTCGGCAGCGCGAGCAACAAGGCAAGCGCCGCAATCGTCTTTCCGGATCTCATGGTCCGGACCTTTCTGGTTGGGTCTCACCACCCTGGCGAGCAAGCTCGCTGGGAATCGCGCGCCCTGTATCTTCCAGAACTGCGCGTTGTCCCGAACCGGCAGAAATTAGTGGGAGCCGCAGTATAAATGTGGTTCCGCTCCCAGGCTTTGATTCTACGTCAATTTGGCCGTGATGCATCTGCACAATTCGATAGGTCATGGCTAAACCGATACCGCTGCCCTCTTTTCTGGTAGTGAAGTAGAGGTCGAAGATGCGGGAACGGATCTCGTCGGGGATGCCTTCACCATGGTCGCGGACGCGGATATAGGCCCAGCGGCCATCTTCGGTGAGACGGACTTCAAGGGCGCCGCCGGAGGCCATGGCCTGCGCCCCGTTCAGCACCACGTTCAGCAGGGCCTGCTCAAGGAGATCGGCATCCACCCGGCACAGCACGGAGCGGGAGGGGGATTCGCTTTCGACAGTGATGCCCCGCGTCTGGAACTCGGCCGAAGCCAGCATGAGTACGCTGGCCACAACCGCGCGAAGGTCCTGATCTTTCAGCTGAAGCTCGACGGGGCGGGAGAAATCGACCAGCGTCTGAACGACGCGATCAAGCCGGCGAATCTCGCTCTGGATAATGTCGAGGTGGCGCAGGGCGTCGCCGCCCGCGTGGACCTTGTTGCGCAGCAGCTCGAGGTGGACCACGATGGCGTTGATGGGGTTCTTCACCTCGTGACCGACGCCCGCGGTAAGACGGCCGATCGAAGCCATGCGCCTGGAGACCTCGAGCTCGCTCTCGATCTCACGAACCGATTCCAGATCGTGGAGGGTAAGCAGCGCGCCGAGAGAATTGCGGTCGCGGGAGTTGGCGTCGTGGATAAAGTCCAGTGAGACTTCCACGCGCCGGCCGGTTTCCGTTGTGACTTCCTCCTGCACGATGGCCATACCGCCTTCGAAGGCATCGCGGACCATGCGGCCGAGCCGGGTGTTGCGGTCGAAGATGTCGCGGACGTCGGCGCCGAAGATGCGATCCCGGCCGATGTTCAGGAACCGCTCGACCGCGCTTGAAACCAGAACCGCGCGCGCGTCGCGGGTAAAGAGCATGACGCCATCCTGGAGGTTGGACAGTATCTGGTCGAGGTTTTCGCGGAGCGCGGAGAAGACCTCTTCGACATTGCGGATGCGCTGGCCGAGGCGGTCGATTTTGCCGGAAACCTGGGCGACGGTGTCGGCGCCTCGGCGAGAATCACGTTCGGCAGGGATGGGTAACGACGCTGGCGCTTCCGGTTCGATGGTCCGACGCAGATCGCGGGAGGTGGTTTCCGGCAGCGCTTCCTGGGCTGCCAGGAGGTCGAGGCGCTGGCTGATCTGTTCGATGGGTTGCAGGGCGAGATTGGCCACGAAGGCGGCGACGACCATCGAGATAATCATCGCCAGGCCCATGAAACTCAGAGACTCGACCAGCCAGGGACGAAATGCGTTTCTCAGAAATGTGGTGCGGATGCCAATGCGGATATTGAGGAAAGGCTGGTCATTCAGACTCAGCCCGAGGGAGACGTTGTAGACCTGGGGCGGCCCGAAGACGATGCGAAAGGAGCGAATGAGAGACTGCCGGCGCAGGACTGCATAGTCGGGGCGGCTGGGAAGGATCTGGTCGTCCAGCGAGGAATCGGGAACGGCGATGATGGCTCGGTTCTGGGGATCGACGACGGCGACGTCCAGAATGGTAGGCGAGTAGTTGACGATGGAGGTAAGCAGGGAGTTGAGGCCGGGATCGCGGCGAAGAGTATCGGCAACGGCGGCGCGCACGGCGGCAGGATCATTGGGGTCGACGTGACGGCCGGGAAGCCCGCTGTCCAGGGCACGATCGACCTGGAAGGAAATCTGATGGGTGAGGATGTCCGTTGAGTTCCAGGAAAGCTCGATGTGCTGCTGGAGGAGCTGGCTGAGCCAAATCCAGGATAAGGCCATTACAACGGAGAAGACGAGCCCCGTAATGGCGAGGACGAGTTTGGTTTTGAGGCGCATGGCTTTGGGGGCAGCGCTCAGCACTCACGGATCGGTACCTGGAGCATACCCAGAATGCCCCGCGCGTGCCACACTTTTATTCTTCGATGACCCCGGCAGGGGCAGCGCTATTTCCGTATTCGCGAAGTTTGTTGTGCAGGGTTTTGAGGCTGATACCCAGGATTTCGGCGGCCCGAGTCTTGTTATTGTGGGTGGATTCGAGGGTTTTGAAGATGAGCATGCGCTCGGCGTCGCCGACCGTGGCGCCGACTTCGAGCTGAATGGCATTGGCGGGAAGCTCGGCGGCGGAGCGGGCGGGGCGGCTCCCGAAGCCGGGAGGAAGGTGGCGGGACTGCAGCTGGGAGTCCGTGCAGAGCACGACGGCGCGCTCAATGGTGTTGCGCAACTCGCGCACATTGCCGGGCCAGTCGTGAGCCATGAGGCGCGCGAGCATTTCGCTGTCGAGGCCGGAAACGCGCCGTTGATGCTTCTGGTTCATGTCCGATATCATGGTCTCGGCAATTGACGGGATGTCTTCCTTGTGGTCGCGCAGAGGCGGCATATGGATGTTGAAGACGTTGAGGCGGTAGTAAAGGTCGCCGCGAAGGTGCCCGTCGGCCACTGCCACTTCGGGATCCTTATTCGTCGCCGCGAGCACGCGCACGTCGATCGGCGCTTCGATCTTGCTGCCGAGCCGGCGCAGCTTGCGATCCTCGAGAACCCGCAGAAGCTTGGCCTGGGTGGCAACCGGCATCTCGCCGATTTCGTCGAGCAGAAGGGTGCCGTCCTCGGCGAGCTCGAAGCAGCCGGCGCGGCGCTCGATGGCGCCCGTGAATGCGCCCTTTTCGTGACCGAAAATCTCGCTCTCGATCAGCGTTTCGGGAATGGCCGCGCAGTTGACCGCTACAAAAGGCTTCAGGCGGCGCGGGCTGAGATCGTGCAGCGTGCGCGCTACCAACTCCTTGCCCGTGCCGCTTTCGCCGGTGATGAGCACCGAGACGTTGCTGGTGGCGACGCGCTCGATGAGCGCGAAGACTTCCTGCATTTTCTTCGACGCGCCCACCAGGGACCCGAGGACGCCGGTTTCGCGCAGCTTGCGGCGGGTGACTTCGAGCTCGCGTTCGGTATCGCGCTGTCTTGAAGCATTGGTGAGAATGGCGCGCAGCCGCGCGGGGTCGATGGGCTTCTGGATGAAATCGTAGGCGCCGTTTTTCATCGCTTCGACGGCGGCTTCAATAGACCCCTGCGCCGTGAGCATCACAACGGCGATCTTTTCGTTGGCATCGCCGAGGCGCGAGAGCAGCTGAAGGCCATCCATGCGCGGCATCTTGAGGTCCGAGACCACAATTCCGGGCTGCCAGGCCGCCACTTTTTCGAGCGCTTCAATGCCGTCGCGGGCCGTTTCGGTGCGATAGCCCCAGCCGGAGACAAGCTCCGCAAGACCTGAAAGTGCGTGCGGCTCGTCTTCCACGATAAGTACTTTTTCCTGACTGCTCATGGGTTGGGGGGAAACTGAAGGATCAACGTTTGTTGTATCACTTTTGAGGCATAGGGGACCAGACGGGGGAGTGCGGGCGATGCTCCTCGGCGTGTATCCTTAAAGTGAATCTCGGTTTTCAGGAGAAGTGTGCTTAATCCTCGCCTGCGACTGTTTCTGCACTGGATTCCGGCGTTGATCGGGATCTGCATCATCATTGCGGAATCGACGGCAACGATGTCGGCGGAAAACACCAGCCGTTGGCTGCTGCCTTTTTGGATCAAGCTGTTTGGGCCGATCAGTCCCGACCACTGGGCGGTGATTCACCATTACATCCGCAAGACTGGCCACTTTGTCGGCTATGGAACGGTTAGCCTCGGTTTCTTCGACTCGTGGCGCGTATCGCTGGAAGCTCGGTGGAGTGCATGGCGGGTTCGATTCCGCTACGCGGCCGGGATGGCGCTGTTGTGCACGCTGCTGCTGGCCAGTTGGGATGAGTGGCACCAGAGCTTTATTCCGGGACGCACCAGTTCCCCCCTGGATGTGGCGCTGGATTTCTGCGGAGCGCTCCTTGCCCAGGCGATCCTGTTATGGACCATTACAGCCTGGCGCGGGCGCCCCACGGTGAGGACTTTAGCCGCATAAGCCCCCTGGCGCGGGTCTTCATTGCGGTTTTGGTGTCGCCTCCGCTTCCACGTCGATTTCAATCGCGACATCGGGTCCTGGGGCTGGAGGAACACCCAGCTCCATAAGATTGTCGCGGGTCATTCCGAAATCGCCGCGCCTTAACGCCGCAGATGCGTGGAAGGCAGGACGCCCGGGTTTGCCGGGCGGATTGTTCGGCGACCCAGGGTACTGAACCACTAACCCTGGGAAGGTAAACGTCAGCGGCACGACCCGAGTGATATCACGGATAGTGAGGGAGCCGTCCATGACCCAGGCACTTTTCGGGGAAACGCCGGAGACGGGGTGGATGCCGCGGCCGCGGTAGATCATCGCGGGGAATTTCTTCACATCGAAGAAGTCGGGACCGCGGAGATCCTCGTCGCGCTCGGCGACCTGGGTGTTGATCGTGGCGGTGTCTATGGCAATGTCGACGGCGCAGGCGGCTGGGTCCTGCGATACGGTGATGGTGCCGTTCACCTTGTCGAAGCGGCCACGCACTCGCCCGACGACGTGATGCCAGGCGCTGAAGAAGGCGAAGCTGTGATCCGGGTCGATCTTGTAGGTCCCCGGAGGGGGGAGCGCAGGGGTTGCCGTTTGAGGAGCTTGAGCGGCAATCGCGTGGACGGTCAAACAGACTGGAAGAAGGAGCGCGCCAGCTGTGAGAATGCAGAGTGTCTTTCTGAGGGTCATCTTTACTCCCTGCTGTGACGGGTTGATGATCAGGCACCGCAGTTGTACGGTATCGCGGGGGGAGAAGTCCTGATTCATCTCTGAAACACTCTGAAAAGTTCTGAAATCGCGCGGCTCGGTTGCAGAACGGCGGGGGAGGCCGGGCAGTCGAGTGGATATAATCGCCAAGCGCTGTTTCAGGCGGTCAGAGGATGGGCTGTCGAGCATGATGGAGCCGATCCGTTGATGGAACGAGCTGCCACAACAAGGCTGCGCATCGGCGCGTGGTGCGTTGACCCTGCTTCGAGCCGGATTGTGCGCGACGGAGAGACAGCGCGGCTGGAGACGCGTGCGATGCGCCTGCTGATCTGCCTGGCCGATCACGCCGGCGAGGTGGTCAGCATCGATGACCTGCTCAACGAGGTTTGGCCGGGCGTCGCGGTTTCGCCGGACTCCGTCTACCAGGCAGTGGCCTCCCTGCGGCGTGTGCTGGGCGACGACCCGAAGGAGCCAGCCTATATCGCAACCGTCCCCAGGCTGGGGTATCGGATGGTGGCGGCGGTTGGTCCATGGGTGGACCAACCTGCCGCTCAGGTGGAGATTTTGCCGGCCCCACGCAGTGACAAACCAGATCGCTCACGAACCGCGAGACGCACGTGGATTGCGGCCGCAGTGCTTTGCCTTGTGATGGTGGTCAGCGCCGGGGTCGCGTTTCTGGTTCATCACCGGAATACGCAGGCGGACCGTCAGGCCTCGGCTCGCGCGGAATCGCCGCCACAGAAATCCATCGCGGTGCTCCCGTTTCTCGATCTGACGGAGGGCATGCACCAGGAGACGTTTGCCGATGGCATGACCGAGGAGTTGATCGACAAGTTCAGCAGGATTCCCGGGGTGCGGGTCGCTTCGCCGACAACCTCTTTCTACTTCAAAGGCAAGCAGATTGCGGTCGCGGAGATTGCGCGGACGCTGGGTGTGGCTTACGTTCTGGATGGGAGCGTGCGCCAGTCCGGCGCCTGGGTGCGTGTCGACGTGCGGCTGATTCGCGCGGACAATGGGTACGTCGTGTGGTCTGAGACGTACGATCAGCCCATGACGAACATCCTGATGGTGCAGGACGACATTGCCGGGGCGGTGACGAAGGCTCTCGAGGCATCGATCGGCGGCAAGTCTGACCACTAAGGATTGAAGGTCGAAGTCTCAGCTCGGCAACTTGACAGATGACCCCGACCGAAAGGAAAGACCAACGTGAGCTGGTATGAATACGTAGCCTGTTTCTTCGCGGGGATGTTTCTGGCCAACGCTGTGCCTCATTTCGTAAAAGGCATTTGTGGGGACCGCTTCCCGACGCCCTTCGCCCAGCCTCCTGGAAAGGGCCTGTCGTCTCCAATGGTGAACGTGTTGTGGGCGCTCGTGAATATCGTCGTCGGTTATTACTTGTTTCGGTTTGGGCAGGTGGCAAGCTGCGATTTAACGCGTGTGGTTTTCTTCACAGGGATTGTGGTAATGAGCGTGATGCTGAGCGTCAATTTTGCTAAGAAGCACGCGGAATGATTCAAGGACGCTCCGGGCGGCGGCTGACGCTATGGCAGGGTAGTTGAATTACTTGCGAATCAGATTCCGCAAATCCTTCATCAGGAGCATGAGGTGCAGGTCATTAACCGGCGATGGCTCGAAATCGAAGCGCCGGTAAAATTGCGCGGCAGCCTCGTCGATGGCATGCACCAGCACGGCGCGCGCGCCAAAGACATCCGCGGCGCCGGCGATACGTACCAGGGAATCCTTCAGAAGGGCCTTGCCGAGGCCTTTGCCCTGCTCGGACCGATCCACGGCCAGGCGCGTCAGGAGAATCACCGGGACGGGATGGTTTGCCAGACCGCGGGTGACTCGGGATGATGCCGCCTCTCTGAGGACGCTCCCGGCAGCGATGGAATAGTAGCCGACCACTTTACTATTGCGCTGGACTACATACGTGCGCGATGTCTCGTTTTGTTGATTCGCCCATGCAAAACGCCTGAGCCAGTCATTCAAAGAGGGATGGTTGCCGCAATCGAATTGACTCAGATCGTGGGACTGCGAGAGCGCCTCTACTCTGGAAAGCGAGGGTTTCGACTCACTCAAGGATGGAGCGCTCATGGAGCAGCTTTTGCAGACGGGGAAGTGTCCTGACCGGCCGGTCGAGGATATTGGTGAAGGCCTGCCATTGCTTTGGATTCAGTTCGAAGTGGCGTTGATCGGCGAGGGTGCGCTGGGCGCGCTCTGAGGCGCTCTCCAGAATGAACGCGCTGACGCTGAGTCCGGCTGTGGCCGCGGCGCGGCTGATGGTGGTTACTTCGCGCTTCGACGCACGCACTTGAATCCGATGTTGTTTGCCCTGGGCGGCTGGCATCACTGCACTCCGTGCTGACATTGTACTCCATCGATGGATCAGCAGGTCTGGAGGACGGGAGTTCTTCGTCCGCCGTATACTTTCCTGTTTGCTCCAATTGAGGTGAGTGATGAGTGCTGGTGCCGTTGCATACGCGCGAGAGAATGCGACGCGCTTTCTGGGTGAGCTGAAGACGCTGCTGCGGATTCCATCGGTGTCGACGACGCCGGAGCACAAGGCCGATGTGGAGAAGGCTGCGGACTGGGTGGCCGCGGAGTTGCGGCGCATCGGGATGGAGCATGTCGAGGTGATTCGTTCGGCCGGCTCGAAAAGCGAAGGCCATCCGCTTGTCTATGCGGACTGGCTGCATGCCGCGGGCAAGCCGACGGTTCTTTGCTATGCGCACTACGATGTGCAACCGCCCGATCCGCTCGACGAGTGGCTCTCGCCGCCGTTTGAGCCCGCGGAGCGGAATGGGAACCTGTACGCGCGCGGAGCCGTCGATGACAAGGGGCAGCTGGTCTCGCAGGTGAAAGCGTTGGAGTCGCTGCTCAGGAAGGATGGAAAGCTTCCCATCAACGTGCGCGTGATTTATGAGGGCGAGGAAGAGGTCGGCGGAGAGCGCATTGCCGCGTTCGTTCGCGAGCATCCCGACCGGCTGAAGGCCGACTTCGCCCTGATTTCCGATACGGAAATGTTTGCGCCGGAGCTGCCCACGCTCTGTGTCGGCCTGCGGGGAATGATCTACACAGAGCTTGAGGTGCGCGGAGCAAAGACCGATCTGCATTCAGGGATGTATGGCGGAGCCGCGCCGAATCCATTTGTGGCGCTGGCCCAGATTATCGCGGGGCTTAAGGATCGCGAGGGAAAGATTCTGATTCCTGGCTTCTATGACGATGTAAGGGCGCCGAGAGCGGATGAGCTGAAGGCCTGGAAGGCGCTCCCCTTCGATGAGGAGGAGTATCGCGAAAAAGAAGTGGGGGCCTCAAGACTCGTCGGCGAGAAGGGCTTTTCGGCGATCGAGAGAACCTGGGCGCGGCCCACGCTTGACGTTCACGGCATTGTCGGCGGCTTCATCGGCGCGGGCGCGAAGACGGTGATTCCGGCAAAAGCCACGGCCAAAGTCTCGATGCGCCTGGTGCCGGATATGACTCCGGAGAAGGCGTTCCGCCAATACAAGGAGTATGTCGAGAAGATCAAGCCAGAAGGTGTCAGCGTCGAGGTGCGGCTCATTCATTCCGGCGAGCCGATCGTGGTTGGCACGGACAACGCTTATGTGAAAGCGGCGACCAGGGCGCTCAAGAAAGTCTGGGGTAAGGACACCGTGTTCATCCGTTCAGGCGGATCGATTCCGATCGTCGGAGATTTCGAAAAGCATCTGAAGATTCCCTCGGTCATGATGGGGTTTGGATTGCCGGACGATGGCCTGCATGCGCCGAATGAGAAATTCTGTATTGCGAATTTTCATCGCGGTATTGAGTCGCTAATTGAGTTTTTTGACGAGGTCGGGAAGTAGCCGGCAGCGTGATTAGCGGTAGGTCATTCAGCTAAAACCGGTCAGCGATAAAGCGGTCGCTATTTCCCGTAGAGGTCGTCTTCCGCGATGACCGGCGCGCTCGCATTGGCGCGGGCGGCACGGTGGGCTGCGGTAAACATAGGCCCACGGGCGGGGACTACCGGGGCGAAATTCATGAAGCCGATTTTGGGCGTGATGTCGTCGTAGATGGCCTCCATGCCGCCGCGCATGGTGTAGGTCTCGTGCCAGAAGCCCGTGCCTCCGGAGTCGCGCAGGAAATTGTTCCACCAGATCCGGTGCGGCTCAGAACGAGTCCATGCGAGCAGCGTATCCATGTCGCGCCAGTATTGGCGCATACCGACGTGCACTGGGAACAGCGAGAAGACGTAGTTTTCGTGGCAAAGAAGTCCGTCGGGCTGGGCGGCCACGGAGTTCGAAATCTGGGGGCCGAATCCGAAGAGGGTTTTGAGGCCGGTCAGTCGGTTGACACGCATACCGAGGTAGACCACGACGAGGTCGGGATATTGGGAGAGGTCGACGGTGCGGCGATTGACGGATGTGGGCATGGCTGAAGACAGGGTACAGGGTGCAGGGAACAGGGAACAGATCGGACGACCGTCGATATTCAGAGTGGCGGAAAGTGAGTGGGTGAGCCTGGTTTGATTCGAGCGCCGACACAATTGGCGGGTGCTTCGTTTGCAGGGGGTCGCGCATCTGGTAATGTGGTACCCGGAAAGGCGAAGGAACAGAGAACGATGGCGAAGGCGGTCTGGAACGGCAAAGTCATTGCGGAAAGTGCGACTTACGAGACGGTTGAGGGAAACGTGTATTTTCCGGAGGGAGCTGTAAACCGGGAATACCTGCGACCCAGCTCGACCACTTCCACCTGCCCGTGGAAAGGGCAGGCGCGGTATTACAGCCTTCTGGTGGACGGGCAGGAGAATCAGGACGCTGCATGGTATTACCCCAATCCCAATCCTGCAGCGCGTAACATCAAGAATCACATCGCGTTCTGGCGCGGGGTCGAGGTCGAAAAATAGCTCGGAAAGTTAGCTGAGAACCGCTTTTTTTTTTCAAGTGATTTCCAAGCTGCGCGGTTTTCAGCAGAACGCTTTTTATTGACCGGTTTTTAGCTGACCGCTTATTAGCTGGCAGCTTTATCGCTGATCGGCTCAGCGGTATCGCTGCTGATGCCATTCCCAGGCGCTTTCCACGATGGTGTCCAGCGTGGTGTGGTGGGGTTTCCAGCCAAGTTCCCTTCCGATTTTTTCTGAACTTGCGATCAGGACGGCGGGATCGCCCGGACGGCGGGGAACGACCTCGGCGGGGATGGGATGCCCCGTGATGTGGCGTGCCGATTCGATGACTTCACGCACGGAAAATCCAGAGCCATTGCCAAGGTTGTAGATGAGCTGTCCCTTTTCGGAGAGCGCCTCGAAGGCGAGCATGTGGGCTCGGGCGAGGTCCTCGACGTGAACGTAATCGCGGATGCAGGTGCCGTCGGGGGTGGGGTAATCGTCGCCGTAGATTTTGATTTTGTCGCGTCGGCCGAGGGCCACATCGAGGATGAGCGGGATAAGATGGGACTCGGGCTCGTGGGCCTCACCGGTTCCCGCAGCCGCGCCCGCCACATTGAAATAGCGCAGGCTGGCATAGGGAAAACCGTGGATGCGATACATCCAGGTGAGCATTTTTTCCACCAACAGCTTCGATTCCCCGTAGGCATTGGTCGGATGGAGGGGAGCGTCTTCGCGAATGGGAGTCGATTCGGGTTCGCCGTAGACGGCGGCTGTTGAAGAAAAAACCAGGCGGCGCACGTTCGTCGCGAGCATAGCCTCAATCAGAGTCAGCGTGGCCGCGCTGTTGTTCCGGAAGTAGATTTCCGGTTTCTTCATGCTCTCGCCGGCCTCTATCAGTGCGGCAAAATGCATGACTCCGTCGAATCCGGATGTGAGCAACTTCTCGAGCGCCAGCCGGTCGGAAAGCTCACCCTCAATGAATTCAACGCCTGAGGGAACCATTTTGCGGGCAGCATGGCAGAGGTTGTCGTAGACAACCACAGCATGGCCCTCGTGGGCCAGAATGCGGGCGACTGTCCCACCTACGTACCCAGCGCCGCCAGTGACCAGAATTCTCAACCCGTGCCTCCTCGAATCCTTTATGCTAAATGGGTCTCTGCTGCGTCTGACTTTATAGAATCTATCGAGAAAAGTCCCTCGACAGCCTCCGATCCTGGTGAGGGCGTCTCATTCCCGGCAGAAAGAAGTCTGAGAAAAGGGAACTCAGGGCAATAGCTCCGCCGGACGTGCTGAAGTGGACTTGCGCATCGTCGCTGCGGAGCGTACACGGAGGGAACGAAGTGGGCTGGAGGCGCGTCATTTCCAGAGGCAAGACCCAAAATGGGCAGGTTCCTGCCTCGTTCGTGTGACTGTGGTGGGTAATCCACTGACGTACGCTCAAGTAACCCTCTTGTGCGGTCAGAAGTACCTGTAGGAAGATCAAATGGTAATCTCACCGCGCAAAGCGTTCCGGATGGAAAAGAGTCTTTCGTTTTGCGCGCATGGTTTGCGATTTGAGCCGAAACTCAAATCTTCCACCAGTCATCAAAGTGCACTGCAGCAATTCCGTGAAACTGGTTCGCAACTTCTTTTTGCAGGCGATGTTGGAGAGATAGGGCAATGGCAACTGACAATTCAGTAAAGCGCGGAACGTTCGGGCTTCTCCCTGAGCCGGAAGGCCGCATGGGCTCGTTCGGGATGAGTATGGTGATCAACGTCACGATAGCGGCGTTACTGCTGCTGTTGACGGTCGCGCAGGTCCACCAGGTGCAGGAACACCGCTACGAAACGACGCAGCTGATATTCCCGGTTGAGCAGCCTAAGCCGTATGTTCCGCCAGTGCCCAGAGTCAAGATCATTCCTCCTCCGCCGGTAGCCAAACTGGAGCAACCCAAGATCGAGATGCCGAAGCCGCTCCCGCCGCCGCCGAAGGTCGCGGAGATCAAATTGCCGACGCCGATTATGCCGAAGATCGAAGCGGCGGCTCCGAAGAGGTTCACGCCGCCACCACAGCCGAAGGTGGGACTCTTCAAGAGCGAGTCGCCAACTGCGGTTGCGAACAACATGGCTGCGCCCACCCCGAAGACGGGAGGGTTTGGCGATCCGATGGGCGTAAAGCCGAATCCTAACGCCACACGGACGGCGACAATCGCCGCAGTGGGAGCTTTTAATGCGGCGCCCGGCGTGGGCGCTACGGGAGCGGGCGCTGCGCGCCAGGGATCGGTGCGTGGCGTGGATTTTGGGTCGGGCGTGGCGAATGGCGTGCCTGGTGGCAAAGACAGAGGAGCGGTTGCCTCGGGAGGGTTCAGCAACGGAGTGATTGGCGGAACTGGCCAGGCAGGAAGCCATGGGACCGTGGCGAAGGGCAGCTTCGGAGATAATCTGTACGGATCGGCTCCGGCGCCGGCGGCGCGGCCGCAGGAACCGGTGGAAACGCCGATCGTGGTGCTGGCCAAGCCCTTGCCGACATACACTTCGGAAGCGCGGCAGCTGAAGATCGAAGGCGATGTGACGCTGCAGGTGCGCTTCTCAGCGTCGGGACAGGTGGAAGTTCTGCGCGTGATCAGCGGCCTGGGGCATGGGCTGGATGAGCAGGCCAAGATTGCGGCGGAGCGCATTCAGTTCAAGCCGGCTACAAAGGACGGCCGGGCGGTTGACCAGGTCAGCATTATTCATGTGACATTCCAGATGGCATAAGAAGGGCTGGCTGCGAGCCAGGGCGTTTTCTGATTTCGCGGCCACGGCTTACATATTCAGGCATAAGAGAGTCAGGAGTTCATAATGCATCGCAATATTTTGATCCTGTGCATGGCAGTGCTGCTGGGCGTACCGGCGTCCCAGGCAAAGAAAGAACCGAAAGATCTGGCTCCGGCGCCTTTGACTCCGCAGCAGCAGCGTTTGGTGCAACAGGCTATTGCGCGAGAGAAAGTGATTGTCAAGCAGATTCAGAAGAGTACACCGGTGGTGCAGTCCTACATTCAGGATGTACGGCCGGATCCCAAGCTGTATCAGGTTCCGGTTTCGGACCAGTACATGATTGGGCGCGTGGATTTCGGCAAGGCATTCACTGCCGACGAATATGCGCAGGCGCAGCGGAGCGAGAAAAGGCACGGCTGGCTGGCCGGATCGTTCAGTTTCATGTCGGATCTGACCAAGGCCTTCCATCTGGAAAATTCGCCGACCGGTTTCATGGCGATGATGTTCATCGATCCCACCGGCTTCGATCAGCAGCACTACGAATTCGGGTTTGTCCGGCGTGAATTTCTGGGAACGGTGCGGACGTGGGTCTTCGACGTGCGCCCTAAAGAGAAGGGCGCCGGCCGGTTCTTCGGACGCATCTGGGTCGAAGATCAGGACGGGAACGTGGTTCGCTTCAACGGAACCTACATCGGCAATGCGAACGATGAGGCGACACACTACTTCCATTTCGACAGCTGGCGGATGAATGTGCAGCCCGGCGTTTGGGCTCCGGCGGCGGTCTACATCGAAGACACGCTGCGGGATCCCGTGGCGCACGCACAGAGCTTCAAGGGACAGACGACCTACTGGGGCTACTCGCTGAAGCTGCCGACCCGCGAGTCGGACGCCGAATCGATGGAGATCGAGAACGCGCAGGACCAAAGCGACAACTCGGCCGACGTCAGCCCGCTGCAGGCGGAGCGGGAGTGGATTTCGCAGGCTGAGCAGAACGTGCTGGACCGGCTGACGCAGGCCGGACTGGTGGCGCCTCCGAGCGACTTCGACAAAGGTCTCGAGCAGGTAACGACCAACATCGTCATCGGAAATAACCTGCAGTTGCCGAGCGATATTCACTGCCGGGTAATTCTGACGACTCCGCTGGAGTCGCTGGCGATCGGCAACACGATCCTGCTGAGCAAGGGCCTGGTGGACACTCTGCCGGACGAGCCCGCCCTGGCGGCAGTGATTTCGTTCCAGCTGGCGCACATTGTGACCGGTCACCATATCGATACGCGCTACGCGTTCAACGACCGCCTTCTGTTCCCGGATACTGCGACGTTCCGGCGCATCACGATGAACCACTCGACCCCGGACGATGAGGAAGCTGCAAAAAAAGCGGTAGATCTGTTCAACCACTCGATCTATCACGACAAGGCTTCCAGCGTGGGCCTTTTCTTCCAGCAGCTTGAGGCGCGGCAGAAAGCGCTTCCGGCTCTGTTCACGCCGCGGCTTGGCGATTCGCTGATGCGCGCGGACGGACAACCCTGGCTCATGGGTTTGACCCAGGGTGCGCCGAAACTCGATATGGACAACCTGACCCAGATCGCGGCACTGCCTCTGAACAGCCGGCTCAAGATCGATCCCTGGGACGACAAAGTGTTTACGCTGAATGTGAAGCCTGCACCGCTGCTCAACGCCCGGGACAAGATGCCGCTGGAGCTGACGCCGGTGTATTACCGGTTGCAGCGTTATCAGGAGGGAGTGCCGGCGGGAACGCCTGCCAATGCAACCCCCCCGGCGAACGTACCCTCGCCTCCTTCGGCTGATGCCGGAGGCCAGCAGCCATCGGCGAGCGCTCAGGCACAACCACAGGCACCACAGTAACGTGCGCTTTTTCTGGGGACAACGAGCGGTTCGTAATTATGAACCGCTCCACGCATCCCTTGTGAGTCAAACGGGTTTTAGCCAGTACGCGCTGGAATTTTAGCTGATCGCAAGTGTTCGACCGGAGATAGAACGTGGTTAAGAAATTCGGATTTCTCGCTTTTCTACTGTTGCCCCCCGCAATAGTCGCTCAGAGTACCCCGGCTGCGACTGGCGGCGAGGCTTCGATCTCGGCTGGGGTCGAGATGTCCATCTTTAACCCGGATTGGGACTGTTCGGGGCCCTCTATCACCTGCCCCGCCGATCTAATCGGACCGACAGCCATTTTCGAATTCAACCTCCACAGGAAGTACGGCTTCGAAGGCGAGGCGCGCTGGCTGAACTTCCATGGGCCGGGGAACTTCAGCGAGCAGAATTATCTGATCGGTCCGCACTATCGGGTCGCACAGTTCCACCGCTTATCAGGCTGGGTCAAGGTCGACTTCGGCGGCGGCTGGATTCAGACGCCCTATTACCCCGCAGCAGGCAGCTTGAAGGGGAGCTATTTCGTGCTCGCTCCCGGGGGTACGCTCGATTACCGCCTGACACACAAACTTACGATCCGCGGCGATTATGAATATCAGTTTTGGCCCTCGTTTGCCGGGCCGCCGACCTACAACAGCACGACCGGCCAGGTGAATCCGAATAACAGTGGGCTGACGCCCAACGGCTTCAGCGTCGGCGTGATGTACAGGATACTTGGACCCTAACCACTGCAAACCGCGCAAAAATGTAAAGGCCGGGCGCCGTGAGCTCGGACTTTACTGCGTAAGGCTAGCTGAGGCCGATTAACGCGATTGGCCCCGCGCTACGTTTCGTGGCGGGGTGGAAGCCGGAGGCACGGGGCCAATTCCCCCCTTTTCCTCGTTTGCAGAGCTAAGCTACACCCGGTATCTGTAGCTCCTCTTTCCTGGAACTGAGTGAATTCCTCCGTCGCCCCCACAGTGTTAAAAGCCCCGTCGCTGTTCCGCTGGCGTTTGGCTGGTTCTCTACTTCTCTCCCCACTTCAGCTTCGAGCGCAATACATCGAAAAATCCATTCTCCCCCAGCCGGATCAGCTTCACCGAGTAATCCGAGCGGAGGCAGCGCAATTCGTCTCCCAGGCGCAGCTGAATCGCCTCCTGCCCATCCACCGTCAGGAAAGTCTGGTCCGGTATACCCTCGATGCGCACCAGTACTCGCGAACCCCCGGGCAATACCATCGGCCGCAGTGTCAGCTGATGAGGACAGATCGGCGTAACAATCAGTGCATCGACCTTCGGAACCAGTACCGGCCCTCCCGCCGCCAGCGAATAAGCAGTCGATCCCGTCGGCGTCGAAACAATTACTCCATCCGCCCTAAAAGTTGCGGCCAGCTGGTCGTCCACTTCCACTACGAAATGCCCCATGCGCGCGATCGCGCCCTTCGCGGCCACCACATCGTTCAGAGCCTCGTACGCGCAATTCAGCCTTCCGTCACGCCAAAGCTCGCTGTGCAGCATCGCTCGGGACTCAATGCAGCAGGCGCCCTGGTTCCAGGCCTCCAGATGCGTGTAAATATCTCCGAGCCGAACCTCGGTCAGAAAGCCCAGAGCCCCCAGATTGACGCTCAGAATCGGAACCCCGCTGCGCGCGAACACTCGCGCCGCCGCCAGCAGCGTCCCATCCCCGCCCAGCACGATCACTAGCTCCGGGTTCAGCGAGGAGAGCTCCGGACGCGGGTGCACCTGCTCGTCGGTCACGTAGTTCGCACTCACCGGATCGAGCAGCGGCTCGTGGCCGTGCGCCTTCAGCCACAGCACAAGCTCCGGCAGCAGCTGCCGAAGCTCATCCTTTTGCGGTTTCGAGATAATCGCGACACGTGGCATGTGCTTTAGTGTAATGCCCGATGCGCTGTCGGGATTCAGCTCATGGTCGCATCTGAATTCGCGATGCTATACTTGCCCTGAATTCCTACGATCTCGTCCGCTATGGTGTGACGAGCCGCAAAAATCAGCCCCGGCGGCTCGGTTCGCTCGGTTTGCATTCAGAACCATGGGAGAGATTTCCTTGAGCCAGTTGTCCGTTCAGCAGGCGGCGCCAGAAGTGTCGCCTCGGCCGCTGTGCGTCGATCTGGATGGCACTCTGGTCAAGAGCGACACGCTGATGGACTCTCTTCTGCTGCTGGTGCGCACGCGGCCCCTGGACGCGTTGCGGTTCCCCTTCTGGCTCTTGCGCGGCAAGGCGGCGGTTAAGGAAGAAGTCGGGGCGCGGGTCTCGCTCGATGTGAGGCACCTCCCTTACAACCGCTCAGTGCTTGAGTTTCTGGAAATCCAGCGAGGCGAAGGCCGCAAACTATATTTGACCACCGGTGCCGACCGGCAACTCGCCGAACGCGTTGCCGCCCACCTCGGCCTCTTCCTGGGCGTGCTCGCCAGCGACGGCAAAACCAATCTGACGGCGGCCAACAAGCTCGATGGGCTGCGCAGGACTTTTGGCGAAGAAGGGTACGACTACATCGGCAACGCGGCTCCCGATCTTCCGCTGCTCCAGCACGCCGGGACGGCGATGATTGCAAATCCGGCGCCTGCATTGCGTTCCCGGCTGCGCTCCCGCGGCGTCACGGTGGAGCGGCAGTTCGACGACCGGGCCGCGCCCGCAAAGGCTATCCTCACAGCGATTCGCCTGCACCAGTGGGCCAAGAACCTGCTGATTTTTGTGCCCATGCTGCTGGCGCACGTCCTGCAGGCGAGTGCATTCGGGGCCGCTGCCATCGCATTCGTCAGCTTCAGCCTGTGCGCTTCGTCTACCTACATCGCCAACGACCTGCTCGACATCGAATCGGACCGACGCCACGCGAAGAAGCGCGAAAGGCCTTTTGCGTCGGGCGATCTGCCGGTGACCGTCGGCATCGCTATCAGCGCGGCTTTCCTGGCAGGCTCGGTTGCCATCGCAGCCGCGTTTCTTCCTCTCGCGTTTCGGCTGTGGCTAATTCTCTACCTCGTGGCGACCTTGTCTTATTCGCTTGTTCTCAAGCGCGTCGTGCTGGTGGATGTGATTCTGCTTTCCGGGCTCTACACTGTGCGTTTGATTGCCGGCGCGGCGGCGACAGGAGTGGAAATCTCTCCATGGCTGGGGGCTTTTTCCCTGTTCCTGTTTCTGAGCCTGGCCATGGTCAAGCGCTTCAGCGAACTGCAGAATACCCGGGCGCAAGGGCAGGTTCCGGCCAACGGCCGTGGCTACCTGCTCGGCGACATCGAGCAGCTGCGCAGTTTCGGCACCTCCAGCGCCTACGCCGCAGTGGTTGTCTTTTCGTTTTATATCGGCGCACACGAGATCAGCAGTCTTTACCGGCATCCCGCGCGGCTATGGCTGGTCACGCCCCTGATGATCTTCTGGCTAAGCCGCGTCTGGCTGCTGGCTTCGCGCGGGCAGCTTGATGAGGACCCCGTGATTTTTGCCGTGACCGATCGCCTGAGCCTGTTCACCGGCGCAGCCGTCGCGGTGATTGCTGTGCTTGCAGCCTGGTAAGGTAAAGGAATGGGCCTCATGTCGGAAGCGACTCCGGAACAACCTCCACAGTTTGAATCCTGGGGACGATATCCGAAATTTCGGGCGGAGGTTGTTCCGCTCCATTGGGCGACGGACTTTCCTTTGCGGCAGCCGCCCGCTACCAAACAGTTGCCAGTGGGACTGGGCCGCAGCTACGGCGACGTTTGCCTGCTCGAAAACGGCACGCTACTCCAAACGGTCGGCATGGATCGGCTGTTGCATTTCGACGCGGCATCGGGCATGCTGCGCTGCGAGGCGGGCGTCTCTCTGCAACAGATCCTCGATTTCGCGGTGCCCCGCGGCTTCTTCCTCCCGGTTACGCCGGGAACGAAATATGTAACCGTGGGTGGCGCAATTGCCAACGACATCCATGGCAAGAACCACCATGTGGCCGGCACGTTTGGACGCCATGTGCTTCGTTTCGAGCTCGTGCGCTCCAACGGGACCCGGATGGTGTGCAGCCCCATCGAAAACCCGGAGTGGTTTGCCGCCACCATTGGCGGAATGGGGCTCACCGGCCTGATGACCTGGGCGGAGATTCATCTTCGCCCCATCGTTTCGCGGAAAATCGATTATCGCGGCAACAAATTTCATGGCATCGATGAATTCTTTGCCTTGTCTCAGGCCGCCACCAGCGAGTACACAGTCGCGTGGATCGATTGCGTCTCGATGGGCCGCAATTTTGCGCGCGGGATTTTCATGCAGGGCGACCACTCCGAGACTCCCGGACCTCTGACCAGGAGCAGGGACCCTAAGCTGATGTTCCCTTTCGATCTGCCCGAAATTGCCCTCAACCGATTTTCCATGGCCGCTTTCAACTCGCTCTACTTTCACAAGCAGCTGGGCAAGCAGAAGGTGGGCCCGATGGACTATGAGCCGTTCTTCTATCCTCTGGATGCTGTCCTTCACTGGAATCGGATGTATGGGAAACAAGGGCTGCTGCAGTTCCAAAACGTGCTGCCCCACGAGAGCGGCCGCGAAGGGATGCTCGAAATTCTGAAGGCCATTACGAAATCCGGACTCGCTTCGTTTCTGGCGGTCATCAAGTTTTTCGGCGACGTTCCGTCCGTCGGCATGATGTCTTTCCCCACGCCCGGCGTGATGTTGGCCCTGGATTTTCCCATTCGCCGCGAAGTCAGTTTCGATCTGGTCGACCGCCTGGCGCGCATCACCCTCGAGCACGGCGGCCGCATGTATTCTGCCAAGGACGCGCGCATGACGGCGGAGCAGTATCAGGCTTTCTATCCGCAGTGGCAGGAGTTCGCGCGTTTCGTGGATCCCGGATTTGATTCAGCCTTCTGGCAGCGAGTAACAGGACGGAGGCCTCTCGATGACTAAGCAGGCCGCGGCGCCGAAGCGTGTGCTGGCGCTGGGCGCGACCTCGGCCATCGCCGAAGCCACGCTGCGCCCGCTGTCAGAGCAGCGCGCGAGTTTCTTTCTGGTCGGCAGGAATCCGTCAAAGCTGGCCGCGGTGCGCGACGATCTGCTGACGCGCGGAGCCGGTGCGGCCGCCACCTGCGTCATCGATCTGGACGACACGGGTTTGCACCCGGCTATGCTTGCCCAGGCGGTTGGGACGCTGGGCGGAATCGACTTGGCTCTGGTAGCGCACGGCGTGCTGGGCGATCAAACCGAAGCCGAGAAGGACTATGCGGTAGCTGAGGCAATCCTCCGCACCAATTTCCTCTCGTCGGTTTCACTCGTGACCTGGCTGGCGAATTATTTTGAGGCCGAGCATCGAGGAACGATCGCCGTTGTTTCTTCGGTGGCCGGCGATCGCGGTCGCAAAAGCAACTACGTCTACGGAGCCTCGAAGGGGGGACTCAACGTGTTCCTCGACGGCGTGCGCAATCGCATCGATCGAGCCGGCGTGCAGGTGCTCACCATCAAGCCGGGTTTTGTGGCCACCCCGATGACGGCCCACCTGCCGAAGAATGGGCTCTTCGCCGAGCCCGGACAGGTCGCGCGCCACATTCTGCGTGCCATTGAGAAAGGCAAGGACGTGGCCTACGTTCCGCCATTCTGGGGGGTGATCATGTTCATCGTCCGCAGCGTTCCGCAGCGCATTTTCAAGAGGATGAATATGTAACCGCGACGCGTCCCGCTGAGCGAAATCTGAATCGGCTCCAGGGCCGCCAACATCTCAAATGTGCAGGGAAGGCCGGCTGCGATTAGTCTTTTTCCGGAGGCGGATCGTCTCCATCAGTGTAAAGCTGCTGTCAGGTACCAATTCCCTCCAAACAGGCAGAAGATGAATACTGTTATAAGCGGCATTTGTGTCCCCCATCCGCTCAAACGAACTTGTCTCCGGAATCCCGCATCCCGGTACCGAGCGACCCGGAAAGCGGCAGGAGAAACTGAAGCGTTATGTGGATAGTCCGCCTCGCGCTGCGACGGCCCTACACCTTTGCCGTAGTCGCGCTGCTCTTGATGATTCTGGGTCCGCTGGCCATCGTGAATATGCCGGTTGACATTTTTCCGAACATCAACATCCCCGTTGTGACGATGCTCTGGAACTACGCGGGCTTCTCGCCGGAACAGATGGCGAGTCGCATCGTCACGCTCAGTGAGCGCTCACTCACCACCACCGTGAATGACATCGAGCACACCGAGTCGAACTCGCTGAACGGCATCGCGGTGCAGAAGATTTACTTTCAACCCGGCGTGAATATTGCCAATGCTGTGGCTCAGGTCACGGCCATCGCGCAGACGCAGCTTCGGCAGTTGCCGCCCGGAACCACACCTCCCCTGGTCATCCAGTACAACGCCTCCAGTGTCCCTATCGTTCAGCTGGGACTTTCCGGGCAGGGCCTTTCGGAGATGCAGCTGAACGATCTGGCCATGAACTTCATCCGCACCCAGCTCGTTACTGTGCCTGGCGCGGGCATCCCGTATCCGTATGGCGGTAAACAACGACAAGTGCAGGTGGATCTCAACCTTCCTGCGCTGCAGTCGAAGGGGCTTTCGCCTGCCGATGTGGTGAACACGATCGGCGCGCAAAACATTATTCTGCCTGCCGGAACCATCAAGATCGGTCCCTTTGAATACGAGCTTGAAACCAACAGCGCACCGAGCACGATTCAGGCGCTGAACGATTTGCCGATTCGTCAGGTCAACGGGGCTATGGTTTACATCCATGACGTGGCCCACGTCCGCAACGGTTTTCCGCCGCAGACCAACATCGTGCGGGTCGATGGGCAGCGGGCCGCGCTTCTTTCCGTCATCAAGACCGGCGACGCTTCAACCCTTAACATCGTGAAAGGGATCCTCGCCAAGTCCGAGAGCTTGAAATCCCAGCTCCCCCCGCAGCTCAAGATCACGCCTCTCGCCGATCAATCCATCTTCGTGCGCGCCTCGATCGACGGCGTGGTGCATGAGGGCATCATCGCCGCCTGCCTGACTGCGATCATGATCCTGATCTTTCTCGGCAGCTGGCGCAGCACGCTTATCGTCGCCGTTTCCATCCCGCTGTCGATCCTCACTTCGCTGCTCACGCTGAGCGCGCTCGGCGAGACCATCAACATTATGACGCTCGGCGGTCTGGCCCTTGCCGTGGGCATTCTCGTCGACGACGCCACCGTCGAAATCGAGAACATCAATCGCAACCTCGAGCAGGGCAAGGCCATTGAGCAGGCCATTCTCGATGGCGCCGCACAGATTGCCGTTCCCGCGCTCGTCGCCACCATATCCATCTGCATCGTCTTCGTGCCGATGTTCTTACTCAGCGGCGTGGCGAAGTATCTTTTTGTTCCTCTCGCCGAAGCGGTGGTCTTCGCCATGCTCGCGTCGTACCTGCTCTCGCGCACCGTCGTGCCAACCATGGCGAAATATCTGCTTCGTGAGCACGATGTCCTGGAGGGCGAACAAAAACGGCAGAGCCGCAATCCCTTCACACGCTTTCAACTGGCCTTTGAAAGTCGCTTCGAGAAGTTCCGCCGCAGCTACCGGCGCGTTCTCGAACTGTGCATCGAGCACGCCGGCGTGTTCATCGTTGTCTTCTTCATGCTCACCATGGGATCGGCCGCGCTCCTTTATCCATTCCTCGGCGAGGACTTTTTCCCCACCGTTGACAGCGGCCAGTTCAAGCTCCACGTGCGGACGCGCACCGGCACCCGCATTGAGGATACGGCCGCGCTCTGCGATCGGATCGACAACACCATCCGCCAGGTGATTCCCCGGAAGGAGCTGGTCACGATCATCGACAATATCGGCCTGCCCTACTCGAGCATCAACCTGTCGTATTCGAACTCGGCGCCCGTGGGTCCAGCCGACGCAGACATCCAGGTCTCGCTCGCTGAGGATCACCATCCGACGGAGGATTACGTGGCGCGGCTCCGCGAAATCCTGCCGCAGCGTTTTCCCGGCACGGAGTTTTACACGCTGCCCGCGGACATGGTGACGCAGATCCTCAACTTCGGATTGCCGGCTCCCATCGATATTCAGATCGTCGGGCCCAACCAGACCGGCAATCGCGAATTCGCTGAAACATTGCTCAACCAGATCAAGTTTGTGCCGGGTACGGCGGACATGCGCATCCAGCAGCCCTTCGATAACCCCCGGCTGCAGGTGAATGTGAATCGCAGCGTGGCGCAGGGCGCGAGTCTAACCCAGCGCGACGTTGCCCAGAGCCTTCTGGTCGCCAGCAGCGGCAGTTTTCAGACCTCGCCTTCCTACTACCTTGACCCATCGAATGGCGTGGAATACAGCATCGCGGTGCAGGCGCCGCAGTATGTTCTGGATACGATGCAGGATCTGAGAAACATTCCCGTGACGTCGGGCAACGCCGCGGCAACCGGCTCGTCCGGACCGACTCCGTCGAACAGCACTTCCTATGGAGCGGGCATGCCGCCTTCACCTGGGCCTGTCGGTGGCCAGCCGATTCAAATACTCGGCAACGTCGCCGCCCTCTCTCCCGGCCAGGAGCCGGCGACCATTACGCATTACAACATCACGCCCGTCATCGATATTTACGGCAACGTCGTTGGCACCGATCTCGCCAGCGTAAGCAAGGGCATCCAGAAAATTGTCGACCAGCAGCAGTCGCATCTCCCGCGTGGATCGCGCATCGTCGTGCGCGGCCAGGTGCAGACCATGCGCACCTCGTTTGAGGGACTGCTGGGCGGCCTGGTCTTTTCGATCCTTCTCGTCTACCTGCTCATCGTCGTGAACTTCCAGTCGTGGCTCGATCCCTTCATCATCGTGACCGCCCTTCCCGCGGCCATATCCGGTATCGTGTGGTTCCTGTTTCTCACCCACACGCGGCTGAGCGTGCCCGCGCTGACCGGGGCGATCATGTGCATGGGCGTGGCTACCTCAAACTCGATTCTGGTGATCAGTTTCGCGCGTGAGCAGCTTGAAGAGACTGTAGGCGACGCCCGGCTGTCTGCGCTGAACGCCGGTTTTGTGCGTTTCCGCCCGGTGCTGATGACCGCCCTCGCAATGATTCTCGGCATGATCCCCATGTCCCTCGGCCTCGGCTCCGGCGGCGAGCAGAACGCGCCTCTGGGCCGCGCCGTAATCGGCGGTCTGCTCTTCGCGACCGTATCGACCCTGTTCTTTGTTCCAACGATCTTCAGCGTGGTGCACGGGCGCCTCGAACGCCGCCGCCAGGAGCGCGAAGCCCGGCGCCACCCCAACAAGCAACAGCTTGTGACCGGGAGCTAACGTATGACCGATCCGAATCTTCGGCAGCCGAACCGCAAGCAGGACCAACCCGCGTCGGCCATTCACGGGAATGACAGTCATAGTCACGATCCGCAGGATGACCGTCCTCCCATTTCAGGGCGCAAGGCGATTTTCATCCTCATCGTCGTCGTCATTCTTGCGGCGCTTCTCGCCGTTGCTGGCATCATCCCGCGGCTGCACGCGAAAGACACGCTGAAGACGCGCACCGGCGATCTGGCGCTGGCCAACGTTCTGGTCGACAAGCCCCAGGAGGGCGCGCCCAGTCAGGAGATCGTTTTACCCGGCAACATGTTCGCTTATGTTGACTCGCCCATCTACGCGCGCACCGACGGCTACCTCGAAAAGTGGTACTTCGACATTGGCGCGCACGTGCGTAAAGGAGAATTGCTCGCCACCATCGCGAGCCCCGAAGTGGATCAACAGCTGGCCCAGGCGAAAGCCGACCTGGCCACAGCCGAGGCCACAGCCGGATACGCGAAACAGCAGGCCCAGCGCTATACGGATTTACTCGCCGCCAACGCCGTCGCCAGGCAGGATACCGAGAATTTCGTCACGCAACAGGCTTCGACGAATACGCAGGTGAAGTCTGCGCAGGCCAACGTGCAGCGCCTCGAAGAGCTGACCGGTTTTGAAAGGGTCTACGCTCCGTTCGACGGCGTTGTCACGGCGCGCGGCGTCGATGTAGGCACGCTGATCAATGCCGGCGCAGCGACCGGCGGGCACGAGATGTTTCACATGGACGACGAGCACATCATGCGCGTTTACGTGAATGTGCCACAGGTCGATTCGCCCTCCTGCACTCCAGGCACGCCTGCCGATCTGACCCTCGAGGAGTATCCCGGGCGCCGGTTTCACGGCAAAGTCATGCGCACCGCGCGAGCCATCGATCCGGCTTCACGCACGCTGCTCGTCGAAGTCGATGTGCCGAATGGCGACGGCTCGCTGGTGCCTGGAGCTTATACCGAGGTTCATTTCCAACTAAAGGTCGCGAAACAAACGCTGGTCTTGCCCGTCTCCACGTTGCTCTTCCGGCAGGAGGGACTGCGCGTGGTCACGGTGGTGCACAGCAACGACGGCGACGTTGCAAAGCTCGTGCCCATCGTTATCGGTCAGGACGATGGCCGTGTCGTGCAGGTAATCGAGGGCCTTGAGCCCGATGACGAAGTGGTCCGGAATCCTCCCGACTCTATTGTCGAAGGCGAAAGAGTGCGCGTCGTTTCTCCCAATGAAGGCGGCGTACCAGGAGCACCGCCGCAACAGGAGAACGAGGGGGGACATGGACCGGAGGGTGGTGAATGATTCGCACTCGCTCCGGCGCGCTCACTGCGTTGTTCGCAGCGTCCGCGACCACGCTCATGCTGGCTGGCTGTACCGTGGGACCGAACTACCACCGTCCCACGACCGCGGATGCTCCCGCGTGGAAAGAGAATTCCGTACCACCGCCCAATCCTCCCAACGGAACCTGGAAGCAGGCGGAGCCGAGCGATGGCGAGTTGCGCGGACAATGGTGGGATCTCTATGGCGATCCGCAGCTCAGTGTGCTCGAAGCCAAAGTGGCTGTCTCCAACCAAACGCTGCGTGCTGCCATGGAGCAGTATTTCTCGGCGCGCGAGCAGGTTCGTGTGGCTCGCTCCCAATACTACCCGACGCTCGCGGCTGGGCCCTCGGTTGGGCGCACACGCGAGTCCTATGACTCTCCGAACACGGTAAAAGGGGTCACAAAGTACCAGTTCAACACCTACAGCATCGCCGGCCAGGCGCAGTGGGAGCCCGATCTTTGGGGCCAGGTGCGGCGCACGGTGGAGCAGGCGCGCGCCAACGCTCAGGCGTCGGCGGCCCTGCTCGCCAACGTTGAATTAAGCGTGCGCGCGGAGCTGGCAGCCGACTACTTCGAGATGCGCGGCCTCGATTCGCAGAAAGCGCTGCTGGATAATACTGTCGCCTCCTACGAAGACTATTTGAAACTGACACAGATACGTTTTAAGGGTGGGGTTGCCACGGAATCCGACGTCGCGCTGGCGCAGACGCAGTTGGAGACCACGCGGGCTCAGGAGATCGACGTGGGCATCGCCCGGGCGCAATATGAGCACGCCATTGCCACGCTGATTGGAACTCCGGCCTCCTCATTCGGCCTTGCGTCGATGCCGCTTGGCCAGCAGATTCCGCAAATCCCGGTTGGCTTGCCCTCGCAGTTGTTGGAGCGCCGGCCCGATATCGCCGCAGCCGAACGCCAGGCGGACGCGGCCAACGCTCAGATCGGGGTTGCCGTCGCCGCTTACTATCCCAACGTTTCGCTTAGCGGAACCGGCGGCTTTGGCAGCGGCAATCCCGGCACGTTAATCCAGGGTCCGAGCGAGATGTGGTCGCTGGGCGCATCCGCTGTCGAACTGCTCTTCGATGCCGGCCGGCGTCATGCAATCACCCAGCAGGCGCGCGACGCGTATGAGCAGCAGGTGGCCAATTACCGTCAGACCGTGCTGGCCGCCTTCCAGGACGTGGAAGACAACCTGGCGGCGATTCGCATCCTCGACCAGGAATCGGTGCAGCAGAATCTGGCTATCGAGGCATCCGAGCGGTCGCTGGCCATCAGCACCAATCGCTACAAGGGCGGCGTGACCACCTATCTCGAGGTGCTGACCGCGCAGGCAACACAGCTTTCCAACCAGCGGACGCAGGCCGATCTTGCCACGCGTCAGTTCGTCGCCAGCGTGCAGCTCATTCGCGCTCTTGGCGGCGGCTGGGATACGGGCCAACTGCCAAAATTGTAACTACGAGTGTGCTAATAATGCGAAGCTTGTAACAGTGATTGAGCTAATTAGCGGTCGGCTGGGTTACAAATTCCTGCGTAGCTGTCCCGCCCGCGACGCGATAGATCGCAAACTGCCGGTACGTTTGCCCGCGGAGCTCGAAGAGCAGGTCGGCGTTGCCGTTGCCCTGCGTATCCACGGCGTCGATGAGGCGCAGACGCGGCATGCCATCGAGGCCGGCGGCGGTCGTCACTTGTTTGAGCAGTACTTTCGGCTGCCCGTAGAAATCCGGTTGCGCAATGATCGTCACATATTTCGCAGGTGTACCCGTCGAGTGCGCGGAGAGAACCATCGTCGCGCCTCCGCCAAAACTCAGGCTATAAGCGCGAAAATCCTCATCGGCCAGGGCGGGGGGCGGAGGCGCAACGGGCTGATGCTGGCGACGCGCGCCGGTCGCTTTCTTCGTCGTACCGGCTGACGGGAGAGGCGCCGGTGGGGCGATCGCCTGCTCCGCAATCGTTTCCAGCGCAGCCTTCATCTTGTTCTCGTCGTCCGGATTCGCCCAGGAGTATGCCCACGAGAGCATGTCGCCCGTGCGGTCATCGGAAATCCCCGCTATCTGATTCATGTCCGGAGGCAGTCCGAAAAGCGCATCCGGCTTATCCAGCTTCGACTGGTCCACGGGAGCGATATATCCCAGGCGCGGGCGATCCGGGTCGATTGGTGGCTGGGACGTTGCAACCTCGCCCGAAGTATTCGACCTGCGATGAAACGTTGGCCGGTCAGGATCGACGTCGGGTGGGCTGTTGGAGGTCGAGCCGGAACCCGCGGTGGTCGATTCGCTCGCGCTTCGCGAGTGCAGTGTGGGACGGTCCGGGTCGACGGGCGGGGCGGTCTGGGTTCCGGCTGGCGAACCTGCTCCGGTGTCGGTCTTAGTTTGGTCATCCGCGGGACGATGCGCAAAATGCGGCTTGTCGGGATCGACGTCCTTCACTTCATAGGTATGTCCGACCTTTGCAGGCGGTGCTTTCGGTTTGGGTGGAGCGGGTGCCTCAAAACTGCCTACGCCGATCCACAGCCCAGCGAGGTCCTCCGCGTCTTTGATATTGAAAAAGCCCTTCGGCTTGCCCGCCGACTCCAGTTCGTATTGCGTGCCGGACAGCACCGCCAGTGGCGCCGGCTGCGCCAGATAGAGACCACCCGGCTGATACTGCGCGCCATCCCAAACCACAATCGGGACGAGCCGGCTCTCCTTGATTTTTCCCAGCTCTCCCGTGTACTCCAGAACCGCCGTCGCGCGCAGGTGCGTACCCGTCTGTTGCTTTTCCTCATTCACACGGCCTGGATACTGAGCGCACGCGGGCAGAGCGCACGCCGCCATCGCCGCGAATATCCAGGCGAAACATCCTGACCGAACCCGTAGCATAGTCCTCACTACTACCAGCGTGTTTCGTGTCTCCCAGGCGCGGACCTATACTTGAAACACGTCAGAAACAATCTTAACTGTGCGCGGCCGCGCGCCCGCCTCCAAACGATTGCTGAGGGAAAGAAATGAAAATCAACGATAAAGTCGCCGACTTTGTTCTCCAGGATGACGAGGAAAAAACTGTCCATCTGAAGGATTTTGCCGGCAAGCCCGTCGTACTTTTCTTTTATCCGAAGGCCGACACGCCAGGATGCACGATAGAAGCGTGCGGTTTTCGCGATCAGTTCAGGAAGATTCAGAACACCGGTGCCGTGGTCCTCGGCATCTCCCGCGACACGCCGAAGGCGCAGAAGAAGTTTCGCGAAAAGTACGAGCTGCCTTATCCCCTCCTTGCTGATGTAGACGAAACGGTTTCGAAACAGTTTGACGTGCTGAAGGAAAAGAATATGTACGGCAAGAAAGTGATGGGCATCGAGCGCACCACATTCCTCATCGGCCCCGACCAGCGGCTGCTCAGGATCTTCCCCAAAGTCAAGCCCGAAGGCCACGCCGAGGAAGTCCTCGCGGCTCTGAAGGGGTCGCCGTCCAGTTAGATGGCGAAATCCCGCGTCCTGCCCCGCGATTTCTACCTGGACCCGCCCGACCACGTAGCGCGCGGACTGCTGGGCAAGCGTTTGGTGCGGCGGCTGGAAGGCGTGCGTCTGTCCGGCCGAATCGTCGAGGTGGAGGCATACTTCGGGTTCGGCGATCCTGCGGCACACACCTTTGCCGGCAAGACGCTGCGCAACGAGGTGCTCTTCGGACCTCCCGGCTTCGCGTACGTCTACTTCATTTACGGCATGCATTTCTGCCTCAACATCTCATGCGAGCCGGACGGGCAGGCCGGGGGGGTTCTGCTGCGGGCGCTGGAGCCAATGGAGGGCCTCAGGACCATGGCGCGCCTGCGGGGGCTGGCGTCCACCGCGAATCCCCGCCTTCTCGCCTCTGGCCCGGGGCGCCTCTGTCAGGCACTGGGCATCGAACGCGAAACGCACAACGGCATTGACGTCACGAACGCCCGGTCCGGACTCCACGTCGAAGACGACGGATATGAACCGGGTGAAATTGCGGCGCTCCCGAGGGTGGGCATCAGCAAGGCTGCCGATCGTCCCCTGCGCTTCACGATTGCAGGCAACCAGTTCGTCTCACGATGAATTCCTCGTAATCCCATCGATCCGTCTGCGGGAGTGACGATCTGGCTTGTGTAGCATCAATTACGAGCAGAAATTCAGCGCAGTCGATCCCCAATTCCCAGGAAGCCAGAAAATGCACTGCAAGTTTTTCCCTGCCGCCGTCTTCGTTCTTGCCATTGGCGCACAACCCCTCCTCAGCCAGCAGGGTCCGCCTTCGGACAGCTCCGGCGCATCCGCGCCGCAAAGCGACTCCGGGGCTCATGCGCGACGCCCATTGCCAAAACCAATAAACCTGAAGGTGCTGCCGAAGAATATCTCGGGTGAGGACCTGATCAAAATTATGCGTGGTTTTGCGGGCTCCCTTGGAGTGGAATGCAATTTCTGCCACGCGGTGAATCCGCAGACCCACAAGCTCGATTTTCCTTCCGACGCTAAGGACGACAAGACCATCGCGCGCACCATGATTGCGATGACCCACACCATTAACGAGCAATACATGTCGCAGGTTCACGACCCGGACGCGATGCCCGAGGACAAGCATGTCACCTGCGGCACCTGCCATCGCGGCCATTCTATGCCGGAGCATTTCGTTCCGCCGCCCGAGCACCACCATCCACCGGCGGGCGCGGCGCCGGCCGAGCCGCCGCAGTAGGCTCCTCAGCGCGCCGGAATCAGCACATTGTCGATCAGGCGCGCCGGACCCACGAATGCCGCAATCGCGACAAGCGCTCCTTTGTTGACGTCCGGCAAATCTTCGAGCGTGCCGGGGTCGACAATACGCAGGTAGTCGAGACGGATTTCGGGCTCTTCGGCCAGAACAGCCAGGCCCGCGTCAATCAGCGGCGCAGAATCGACCACTCCTGCGGCAACCCTGGCCTCGATATGCCGCAGCGCGCGGCTGAGGACGAGCGCTTGCTGTCTCTGCTCACGGGAAAGGTAGCGATTGCGCGAGCTCATCGCCAGGCCATCCGGTTCGCGCAGGGTGGGGCAAACCACCAGCTCCAGATTGAAGTTCAGATCGCGCACCATGCGCCGCAGCACCGCGACCTGGGCCGCATCTTTTTGTCCGAAGAAAGCCTTGTCGGGTTGGACGATGTTGAACAATTTCGCCACGATCGTCGCCACGCCGCGAAAATGCCCAGGGCGCGACGCGCCGTCCAGACGATCCGAGATTCCCTCGACCTCAACCACGGTGCTTGCGCCAGCCGGATACATCTCCGCCGCATCCGGCGCGAAAAGAATATCGACACCTTCCGCTTCGAGCAGCGCGGTATCCGCTTCGAATGTGCGCGGATACTTCGCGAAATCCTCCCCGGGAGCGAACTGCGTTGGGTTTACGAAAATCGTCGCCACCACAGCAGAGCGGGCCGCTTTCGCAGCCCGTATCAGGGAAAGATGGCCTGCGTGCAGAGCGCCCATGGTCGGCACGAGGCCGATCGAGCCCTGTTTCACGCGGAGAGCATCGATGGCCGTCCGCGCCTCGGCGATGGTTCTCACGATCTGCATGGGGCAGTTGGGATCGCTCAGCCTTTTGCGCGCAGGGCCGACCCTTCGAGGGCGGAAGCCACGTCCCTCGAAAGGTGATAGCTCTCGCCATCGCTGGGAAAAGCGCGCGCCTCGACGTCGCGGCGGTAGCCTTCTACAGCATTCCGAAACAGCGCCGCCGCGTCGCCGTATTGCCGCACGAATTTCGCGGGTGGAGTGAAGCTGAGGTTCACCAGATCGTGGAATACGAGAATCTGGCCATCGCAATCCGGCCCGGCTCCGATGCCAATGGTCGGGATTCCGACCTCCGCCGTGATGCGCGCCGCTGCTTCCCGCGGCATGCCTTCAAGCACCAGCGCCACTGCACCGGCCGACTCCAGCGTGTGCGCATCGTGCAGCAGCCCGGTGATCGCCGTTGCCGATTTACCCTGGACTTTGTACCCACCCATGCGGTGCACGGATTGCGGCGTGAGTCCCAGGTGCCCGATGACCGGAATCTCCGCAGAGGTGAGTCGCTCCACTAATTCCGCGCGATTAGCGCCGCCTTCAATCTTCACGGCCTGCGCGCCGCCTTCTTTCACAAAGCGGATGGCGTTTGCGAGGGCGCCCTCGATGCTCAGGTGATACGAACCCCACGGCATATCCGCCGCGACGATGGCCCTGCGCACGGCACGACGCACGGCGCGCGTGTGGTGCAGCATCTCGTCCACCGTGACCGGCAGGGTGCTTTCGTAGCCCATCACCACCATGGCCAGCGAATCGCCGACCAGGATCAGGTCGATGCCCGCCTCGTCGACGAGGCGAGCCGTGGCGTAGCCGTAAGCAGTCAGCGCGGTGATGGGCCTGCCCGTCTGCTTCTTTTCCTGGATTGTCTGGAAGGTGACCGGTACCGGCGCGGATGCCGGCTCATCGCGGAACTGCGTAACACTCATGTTGTCTCCAGTGCGGCTCCTCCCGCGTGCAGAGGATGCCACCCGAACCAACTACTGACGATACGCCTCACGGGCAGGGAAAACAAATCGCTCCGCTGCCCGGTAGTGGTGCCGTTTCATTTCCACAGGGCAGGCGGGATTCCAGAGGCAGCGGTAAACTCGGCCTATGGCATCCCGCAGGCTCCGCATGGTTAAGACTACCCCTGTCGTGGCGGGCGTGTGCGAACGGTGCGGCTCTGAATTTAGCGGCGCTGAGATGCAAGCGGCGTTCGTCGCGCACAAATGTAAACCGCTGGACGCCAGCCAGAACGCGCTACGGATCGTCCGTGAGGCGACTGAGAACAAGTAGCTACCCCTCTCCTAAGCGTTCCTGAATCGCCATGAAATGCTCGTACTTGAGCAGCACCGCGAGCGGCTTGTCGTTGTCCTGAATCACTAGTGTCTTATCCAGGTCGCGCAGTTGGGTCACGTTCAAGGCCCGTAGTTTGCTGATGCCGACGTGCTGGACGCTGGGATCAAGGTAGGGTATTGAAACTTGGTTTGCCTTCGCCATAAATTCTCCTATGCTGTTTTGAGTGCCTTCGCAAGAATCGCTGCGTCGATCCGCTGGATCGGCTTCTTCTCAGGAATCAGACCGCATAATTCCTCAATTGTCCAAACGTGATTGGTTAGGCCCGCTTCCATCGCGGGCGTCACGCGCAGCGTCTTGTGAATGCGGCAGAAGTTGTAATGCATAAAGTAGAGCGCGACCTGATGCTCATGGTTCGCCAGCTTCTTAGAGAAGCCATTGGTGAGCCGCGTGAACCGGCGCATCCCCATCCTCATCGAAAGATTTTGCCTTTCCACGAACGATGTGCTGATGTGCTTGGGATCGGGACTGCCCTGTAGAACCGCTGTGCGAATCCCAATGCATTCGCCGGGGCTGTACTTCGTGTCGAACGAATCATTGCCGTACAGTTTTATTAGCATCGCGTAGTCCACATCGCAGCCGAACGCACCTTCGACGGCCTCAGCGTACATCCTGAGTCCGTCCGTCGTGAGTTGAATCCGCGATGTGACACGCGACGCAACATCCTCCATAAACACCTTCGCCCAACGCGGGCCGCGCTGTCCTACCAAGTAGGAGATGATTAGTTTCGTGTCCGCGTCGATGGCCGTCCACGTCCATACGTCGCCCCAGCCAGCAGCTACTTGATCCTCGCTGGCGTTCTTCATTTTCGTGCCGACGAAGCTCCAAACTTCGTCACATTGAATGCGTTTTGAGCGGACGCCGCGCACATAGTCATCGTGAAACGCGGCACAGGCTTGGCCAGCATCTTCTAAGAGCCGCAGCACGGTATGCTTGCCAACTCCCAGCATCCGGCAGGTCGCATTGATGGAATTTCCTTCGACTAGGGCTGATATGACTTGTGCGCGCCGGGTTGTGGAGAGTTGGTTCATTGCCGTATTCTGCCTTTATAATAGCAGGATAACGGCAAATGTCAAGCCATATATAGCCTAATATTAGGCTATAATTCTCTTTTGAAGAGGATGTAGACTACCTCGCAAACGAACAGTACACCAAGAAAGGCCAGAACTATGAGCATGTATTTCGCTTCCTTATCTCTTTTGGCGACTTCAGCTTCTCCTCCAGTCGATACAGTTCGCCAGTCACTCATAGACAGAAGCGACCGATGGTTCTTTTGGCTTGTTGTGTCGAGCATTGTTGTCGGCATTGGCGTCTGTCTAGAAGCTCCAGAATCGACTATTGCCCTCAAGCGCTGGTTCCGCCACTGGCGTAGAGAGCCAGATGTTCCCCCAGAAGATGAGAGGAGCCTTGCGATTCCGGCTTCGTATCTAGGGCTACTCCTTGTAATTCTTGGCGTGGCAGGAGAAGGAATTTTCGAGGCACTTTCATCCAACGCGGAGACAACTCTCCGCGCCCACGACGAACAAGTCTTGGGCGACACGATTTCAAAGGCTGGTGACGCGGCTGATGCAGCAACGCGGGCGAACACGGCTGCAACCGGAGCCGAAACTAAGGCAAAAGCCGCAGGCGAAAAATCTGCCCAAGCCGAAAATTCCGCTGCAACTGCACTCGTAACGGCTCGTAACGCTAGACGGGAAGCGGACTCGTTCGAGGCGAAGATCGCATCTGCCGAAACGAAAGCGGCTGATGCCGAATCGCATCTCGCCGAATCGCTAGAGCGAGCAAATAGTGCTGAAAAAGAGTCGATTCGACTACGGGATATACTTGGCGGTTGGCAACTCGACGAGGATGCTAAGAAGCTATTTGCTATAGATACACAGGGCTTTCTAGGCACTCCATTTGACCTTGCGGTAAATCCTAACGAAGCATCATTCATGGAAGAACTAGACGGAATCCTTACCTCTCCCTCTGTTGGATGGGTGCGGCTCCCACCAAAAGACACATCCGGTACCGGAGTGACCATGTTGATTGATGGCAAAGCCTCCGTCCTTTTGACATCCGGAATTATGCTTGAGGTTGACCAAGACCAAGTAGACCCCTTGAAACCTGCGATCACAGCATTGGGGACGGCGCTCCGCGAAGAACTGCATCTCGACACCATAAATTTGCATCTGGTTCCACCGGGATCGTGGGGGAAAAGAATCCACATCATTATTGGGAAGAGACAGTAGCATCCCCGGCTAAGCAGATTGCCTGCCAAACGCTGACGCTGTGGAAATGAAACGGCACCACTACCCGCTGCCCGCTAAGGGAACCGCCCTACAGCCTCACAGTCTTCAAATATTCCCGGAACTGCGGTCCCAGATCGTCGCGTTTCAGAGCGAACTCCACCGTCGCCTTCAGCATGCCGAATTTGTCACCGGCATCGTGACGAACTCCCTCGAAACTGTAGCCGTAGACCTTCTCTGTCTCGAGCAGGCCCTTGATGCCGTCGGTCAGCTGCAGTTCGCCCCCCGCGCCCAGCGGCGTATGTTCGAGAAGGTCGAAGATCTTCGGAGTCAAAATGTAACGGCCGATGATCGCATTCTTCGAGGGCGCGTCCGCGGGTTTGGGCTTCTCCACCAGGCCCGAAACGTCGAACAGCCTGGGCTTGCCAGGGACAGGCTTTCCGTCAAGGACTCCGTAGGCGGAAATCGACGGACCTTCGATCACCTGGGTGGCCACGATCGACGATTGCACGTCCTCGAAGGCATCCATCATCTGCTTCAGGCATGGGGTGGGTGCATCGATCACATCGTCGGGCAGGATGACGGCAAATGGTTCATCGCCCACGAGGTCGCGCGCCATCAGCACGGCGTGGCCCAGCCCCATCGCTTCCTTCTGCCGGACATAGGAAAGCCGCACCATGTGCGAAACCTGGCGGCTGAGGGCCAGAAGGTCGGTCTTCCCGCGCTTCTCCAGCGTGCACTCCAGTTCGTAGCTCACGTCGAAATGGTCTTCGATGGCCGATTTGCCGCGGCCGGTGACAATCACGATCTGGTCGCAGCCCGCGGCCAGCGCCTCCTCGACACCGTACTGGATGATCGGCTTATCGACCAGCGCGAGCATTTCCTTGGGAATGGATTTCGTGGCCGGCAAAAAGCGGGTGCCGAATCCCGCTGCCGGAAAAATCGCCTTGCGTACTCTGCTGTGTGCTGACATATCTCTACTCTAGATTCCTTCCTTGTATAGGCGTCTACCACGAACCGGGCATTTTACAGCGAGACCGGGGCAGGAAAACCTCATTTTCATCGAATTCAAGTATCCCATCCGCGGAAATTGGGTAATCCGGTCGTCCCCCTATACTGAAAACCATGTCCCGAACCGGCACTCGTTCTCAGTCGCTGCAGCGGCGCGCGGAAGGGCTCTTTCCTGGCGGAGTCAACTCTCCGGTGCGCGCCTTTCGTGCCGTCGGTGGCGAGCCTCCTTTCGTGGCGCGCGGCGACGGCGCATACCTGTGGGATGCGGACGGCAATCGCTTCATCGACTTTTTCGGCTCCTGGGGACCGATGATTCTCGGACACGCATTTCCGCCGGTCGTCGAGGCCATCCAGCAGGCTGCCGCCCGAAGCGTAAGCTTCGGAGCCTCCACCGAAGCCGAAGGCGATCTCGCCGAGCTTGTCCGCGCTGCGTATCCCTCTATTGAAAAGATGCGCTTCGTCAGCTCGGGCACCGAGGCCACCATGTCCGCGATCCGCGTCGCCCGTGCCTTCACCAATCGCAAGTACATCGTTAAATTCGAAGGCTGTTATCACGGCCATGCCGACGGCCTCCTCGTGAAGGCCGGATCGGGGGTGGCGACCTTCGGCATTCCCGGCTCAGCTGGCGTACCAGAAGAGGTCGCGCACCTTACGCTGGCGTTGCCGTTTAACGATGTGGCCGCTGTCGAAGCGGCGCTCGCGGCTCATCCCATCGCCTGCGCCATCGTCGAACCGGTGGTCGGCAATGCAGGCTGCATTCCTCCCGCGCCGGGTTATCTCCAGGCGCTGCGCGCAGTGACCACAAAGCACGGTGCGCTCCTCATCTTCGACGAAGTCATGACCGGATTCCGCATTGCTCTTGGCGGCGCGCAGGAACTGTACGGCGTCCGCCCCGACCTGACCACGCTGGGCAAGATTATCGGCGGCGGCCTGCCCTGCGGCGCTTTCGGGGGGCGCGCCGAAATCATGGATCAGCTCGCACCCCTCGGGCCCGTCTACCAGGCAGGCACTCTGAGCGGGAATCCGCTCGCCATGGCGGCCGGCATCGCGACGGTCGGCTTTCTGCGCGACCATCGCGCCGCAGTCTACGCGAAGCTCGACAAGCTGAGCGCCGCTGTGGCAGATGGAGTCGCTGCGGCGGCGTTCGATGCGGGGATTCCGCTCACGACGAACCGGGTGGGCGCGATGTTCACCTGGTTTTTCAATTCGGCCCCGGTCACCGACTTCGCCACCGCTGCCCACTCCGATACGCAACGTTTCGCGGCTTTTCACCGGGCCATGCTGAACGCCGGCGTCTGGCTCCCCCCATCCCAATTCGAGGCCGCTTTCCTCAGCACTGCACACAGCGATGCTGACGTCGCGCAGACGATCGACTCGGCCAGTGCGGCTTTCGCAGACATCGCCCAGGCGAATTAGCCGGCACGGGAAGTCGTCTCCCGAGCGTTCGATGGCAGTCCGCCGCTCGCGGCGACCGACCAAAATAATTCTCGCAAACCGCGATACAACGAAAGCCCCGCCCTTGCCCTCTCTCTTGGCTGGAGCGCAATCATGACTGGAACTCCCAACACCATCGGCGTTTTTCTTCTGTTTGCCGTCGTTTTTCTCGTTTGCATTCTGTGGGCGACGCGCGGACACACCGCAACCGCCGATCCCGAGGAGGAAGACGTCGGCACTCCCGGCAAGACATCCTGAGCTTCGGCCCGCCTACCTGGCCCGGGCTGCCTTACGCCGCAACAGCCGCCTGCTTCTTCGGCAAAAAGGCCCGCGTCACCAGCGACAGTCCAAAGCAGATCAGCAGACAACGGATCAACAGTACCGGCTCGTAGCGCCATGCCAGCACGGCGAGGCACAGCGGCCAGGTAACCGGCAGGATATCCGCGAGGATGCTCGTCAGCCACTGCGGGCGTGCCGGTGAAGCCGCTATGTGCGGCCGCAATGCCGGCAATAAACGCGGGACCTGGCGCCGATAGGCCAGATAGTCCGGACCAATCTTCTCGGCGAGGAAATTCTCTTCTCCCAGGACGAGCCGGAAATAGAACAAGCTCACCGCGATCAGAAACACCGCCGCCCCCGACGGCGGCATCAGGATAGCAACGCTCAGCGCCATGAACCACGAACCAAGATAGAGCGGATTGCGCACGTAGCGGTAAGGCCCGGCGGCCATCACACCGCCCGCCTGCATCGGACCCGCATGCACGATCAAGGCGCCAAGATACGCTGTTCCCCAAACCCGCAACCCCGCTGCCACAAAGCCGCAAAGAATTGCGAGGCTGGTGACAACCACCGTCGCCTGATCGATTCGAAGCCAGTTCCAGCGGGCCAGGGTGGTCGAAAGCGCGAGCCAGGCCGTGCTGGCGGGTCGGGCAAAGTTGCCACCACTCCAGGTCCACGGGGCCCAGAAGCCGATCGCATAGAGCAGCACGATGATCGGCAGCCGGAAGCGGAATTCAAACTGCGTCGCTTTCATACAGTCTCTTTCTCACGTGAACCGGAAATATACGAATCGGCCCAAGTTAATCATGAAGATTCCATCAAGGCCGCCCCGAATCCCTGCGACTCATCGCAGAGCATCCCTAAGCCGCCCATGTACGGTTCCCAGCCGCTTCTCGGAATCCTCCCGGCTCAGGCCCAACTTCTGCATCACGACCGCCGTCTTCACCGACTCCGCCCTGGCGAGCAACTCCGCAGCCTCCTCGTATCCGAGGCCCGTCATGGACGCGACGATCCGCGTCGCGCGATCCGCCAGCTTGCTGTTCGTTGGCTGTAAATTCACCATCAGGTTGCCATACACATAACCGAGCCGCACCAGAACCCCGGTCGAGAGCATGTTCACCACCAGCTTGGTTGCGGTCCCCGCCTTCATGCGAGTCGAACCGGTCACGACTTCCGGCCCTGTCGCCGGCACAATCGTCATCTCCGCCGCCTGGGCAAGCGGCGAGCCGGGCACGCAGGTGAGTGCGATAGTCAGCGCGCCCAGGCCGCGCGCGTATTCCATGCCGCCCAGGACATACGGCGTGCGTCCGCTCGCGGCAATTCCGACCAGGACATCCGAGGCGCGGAAGCCGTGCCCTTCGAGGTCCCTCGCGCCCAGGGTAGGATCGTCTTCGGCGGGCTCGATCGAACTGCGCAGAGCCGCGTCGCCGCCCGCAATGATTCCCTGCACCAGCTCCGGCGGCGTGTTGTAGGTGGGCGGACACTCCGACGCATCGAGCACTCCCAGACGCCCTGACGTGCCCGCGCCCAGATAGAAGAGGCGACCGCCGGCTTCGATTCGCGCGGCAATTGCATCGACAGCATCGGCAATGCGCGGCAGCTCGCGCTCGACAGCCTCTACAGCCTCCCGATCCGCGGCCTGGATCACGCGCAACATCTCGATCGTCGGCAGCTCGTCAAGCCGCTCCGACGCGGGATTAGGCGCTTCGGTGGGAAGGTTGGCGAAGTCGGACATTCGAAGATGATGCTATCTCAGCGGTCGATGCGCAGCTTCCTGACCCTCGCCCGCGCCGCCTCTTCGGTGCGCACCTCGCACTCCCACAGCACGATCACACGCCATCCAGCCCGGCGCAGGGCCGCTGCCCTTGTCCGGTCCCGCGCCACATTGCCGCCGCGCTTCGCCGCCCAGAATTCCGCCCGCGTTGCTGGAACCACTGATCCGTATTTGCAACGATGACAGTGCCAAAAGCACCCATGCACAAAAATCACCGTCCGATACTTTGGCAACACAATGTCCGGCCGCCCAGGCAGATCGTTGCGATGCAGCCGGAAGCGAAAGCCCATCGCATGCAGTGCCGACCGCACCCGCACCTCCGGCTTAGTATTCCGCGAACGGATGGCCGCCATGTTGCGGCTCCTCTGCTCGCGCGTGTGAACGTCGGTCATGGAACACCGTACAGCGCTCAGCGTTCAGCGTTCAGCGTTCAGAAAATCCGCCACTCTTTGGTGATTGGCGAGCGAGTGAGTCATACAGAGGTTACTATCGAAGATCCAGGGCCGCATTGCCCGCGCCACCGCGGCAACTACCGGCACCGCCACGCTGTTCCCGAACTGCTTGTATGCCTGCGTGTCCGAGACCGGAATCCGAAAGCTGTCTGGAAACCCCATCAGCCGCGCGCACTCTCGCGGCGTGAGCCGCCGCGGGTTTTCACGTAAGCCCCGGCTGATCAGAATCTCCGACCCATCCTTGTAGTAACGCGCCGATAGCGTTCGAGCAATGTCGTCTTGACCCACGAGCCCGAACCCAAACCCGTTCCCGGCGGCGCGATGCTTCGCCGCATACTCCCGCAGATATTCCCAAAGCCGATTGCTCAGCGTGTATTTCGGATTAACCACAGCACTCGGAGCCAGCGTGTAAGGCTCCTCCGCCAGCTCGCTGCCGTCCTCCGGATGCAGTACCAGGCGCAGCCTCGGGCCCGAACCGAACAGCGCCAGCTCATCCAGGCAAAACCCGTTTGCTTCTCGAAAACCCACAATCAAAATCCGCTCCCGATGCTGCGGAACGAAATGCGCAGCATCGATCACGCGCCAGGAAATCTGGTAGCCAAGATCCTCTTCCAGCGTTTGCCGGATCACCCGAAATGTCCGGCCACGGTCGTGGTTCAACAGGTTCTTGACGTTTTCCAACAGGAATGCCCGCGGCCGCTTCGCCGCCAGAATCCGCGCCACATCGAAAAACAACGTGCCCTGAGTGGCACAGGCGAACCCATGCGGCCGCCCCAGAGCGTTTTTCTTGCTGACCCCGGCAATTGAAAAGGGCTGGCAGGGAAATCCCGCAACCAACACGTCATGATCGGGAATCTCGTCCTCGGCCTGATCGCGGATGTCGCCGGCAATCGGCTCAAGCTCGCCGAAGTTCGCGGCGTAGGTCTTTCGCGCCCAGGGATTCCACTCGCTCGTGAAAACACAGCGCCCGCCTGCGGACTCGAACCCCATCCGCATCCCGCCGATTCCGGCGAACAGATCGATAAAGCTGAACGTTGGCGGGGCCACAGAGCTATTCTCCGCGTTTGGCGGTGGATTTCTTCGGCTTTCTTGCTGCTTTCTTCGCGGTAGTCTCTCTCGCCGTCACCCTCTTCGCAACGGCCTTCTTCGCCGCCCGCTTTACGGGAGCCTTCTTCCGCGCGGCCAGGGTCTTCTCAGTCAGCGCGGCGGTTAGTTCTGCCGCCTCGACAGGCTGCGCCGTCTTGCGCAGCCGCTCAATGTCGTAAAACGCCCTCCGGTCGCGCAGGAAGATGTGGACGACGAAGTCGACGTAGTCCATCAGAATCCACTCGCCATTCCGGCGGCCCTCCACCGAGTTCGGGTACGTCGCGAACTCGCGCTTCAGGCGCAGCTCGATCTCATCGGCAATTGCCTGGGACTGCCGCTCGTTGGCCGTGCTGGTGATGAGGAAAAAATCGGTGAAGGCCGAGTCCGCGGGGTCCAGCTGCAATACCCGGGTCTCTTCGCCTTTTTTTTCATCGCAGGCCGCGACCGCGGCCAGTACCATTTTCCGGGTTTCCGTTAATGCCATGCGGGGGGTGTGTGCTCTGCTTTCTGCTTTTCTAACGTTCTAATGGTACGGCAGTTTCCTGCGGATCGGGGGGGGCGGCCGGGCCGATCTCTCATGAATCCCCACCGCCCTCATACAAACCATGCTCTTGAATGTAAGCAGCCACCGCTGGCTGCAGTTCCGTTTGCGCAATGCGGCCGTGCTGCAGCGACTCGCGTATGCCGCTGGCCGAAGCCAGCTCCTTCAGATCGGGCAGCAGATAAAGCCTCGACTCTCGCCGCCCTCCACCGTGCATGCACAACACCAGGATGTCGCCCTCCTCGGCATCGCAGGCCGCCACCGAGATACTCGACGGTAGTGCGCCCGCAATGCGGCCCAGATCGAAGCCCGGGCGCGATGCCACCACAAAATCGCACGCCACCAGCAGTTCGGTGGTCCGATACCACTTGCCGATGCTCAGGAACGAATCCGCCCCCATCACGCAGAAAAGCCGGTCTCCAGCCGTAAGCGTTGCACCCAGTGAGCGCACCGCATCGATGGTGTAGTTGGGTCGCCCGTCAGCGTGCGGCGCATCGACCAGCGAAACCTCAAGCCCCGGCTCTCCTTCTATTGCCAGCCGCGTCATTGCGACGCGGTCGGTGAAGCTCGATTGCGGACGGTCCCGCTTCAGGGGTTGCAGCCCCACCGGCGCCAGCAGCACACGATCCAGAGCCATACGCTCGATCGCCAATCGCGCCAGCGCAATGTGTCCGCGATGCGGCGGGTCGAAGCTGCCCCCAAACAACCCGATCCTCATTGCTCTTGAGCATAGCGCGAGAAGACGCCGTCAGCGGAATTCGCTACTGTTGGCATGTGAGCGATCTTCCTGTCCACGGCCATCTCGCCGCAATCGCCCTCGGCGCAAATCTGCCGTCGCCCGCCGGCGTGCCCGAGCAGACCCTCCGCGCCGCAATGGACGACCTCGCAGCGGCGGGCAAGATCATCGCGCGCTCGTCGCTCTACCGCACCGAACCGGTCGGCTATGCGGACCAGCCCTCATTTGTCAACGCGGCGGTTACATTAATTACAACTCTGCATCCCGAAGCCCTCCTCGACCTTCTGCTCGCAACTGAGCGTCGCTATGGACGCAACCGCAGCAGCGCCGTGGCGAACGGCCCACGGGCGCTCGACTTGGATCTGCTGCTCATGGACGACCTGGTGATCTGCTCACCCCAGCTCACTCTCCCACATCCGTCGTTGGCCAACCGGCGATTTGTCCTCGCGCCCCTGGCCGAAATTGCGCCTGACCTCCGGCATCCATTACTCGGCAAAACGGTCGCAGAACTGCTGGCCGCGTTGCCGGACGAGGGAACGAACCGGCGCGACGCGGTGTGGAAGATATACTCGCCCCAGGCCCGCCCCTGATTCGAATGCCCATGCCCCTCCGCGCCACTCGGACGATTCTCCTGGCCGCGCTCGCTCTGGCGACCGTCACGGCATTCGCACAGGTGAGCGGTAAGGTCCGCAACGCCCATGGCGACCCCGTTCCCTCCGCCACCATCGCGGACATGGCCGGCAATCAGCTGGCCATCTCCGCCTCCGACGGCCGCTTTACGTTGTCCCGGCCCCCGCGTCAGATTGAAGTTACCGCGCCCCATTACGTCACAGCCGTTGTCACAATTAATCCGGCGCAGCCCCTCAGCGTCGTTCTCCGCCAGCCACTTGAAACCGTTGTCGTCACCGCCTATCGCTCGCCGCTCGGCAGCTCTGACAGCCCTGCCAGCACACGCGTTCTCGATCAGCAGCAGCTTCAGCAGGGCGCTTCCCCATCGCTCGACGGTAAATTGCGCGAGAGCCCCGGCTTCACGCTCTTCCGGCGTTCGAGTTCCCTGGTCGCCAATCCCACAACGGAAGGCGTCTCGCTGCGCGGTCTCGGTTCAACCGCGGCCAGCCGATCGCTCGTTGTTCTCGACGATATCCCCCTCAACGACCCGTACGGAGGCTGGATTCACTGGGAGGAACTGCCGGAGCTGTCGATCCACTCGGTTGAAGTGGTGCGCGGCGGTGCGTCCGATCTCTACGGGTCGAGCGCCATCGGGGGTGTGATCAGCGTCATCCCGGTGCGCCCGCAAACTTCCGGCATCGAGATCCTTGCCAGCGGCGGATCGGAAGGCACGCTCGATGACGGTGTGCTCACCACGGTGAAGCACGACGCATGGTCCGTTATCGCCAGCGGCGGACTCATCGCCACCGATGGCTACACCCTCGTCGCTCCTGACCTGCGCGGTCCCATCGATCAGCCGTCAAACGTGCACGTGCAGAATGGCCTTGCCGAGGTCGGCCGCGCACTCTCTGGCGATGGGCGCATTTTTCTGCGCAGCAATGTCCTCAATGAAATTCGTCACAACGGCACGCCCGCACAATGGAATTCCGACCGCCTGTGGCGCGGTGCTGCAGGTGCGGACTGGAAGGACTTTGCTCTGCGCCTCTTCGGCGACAACGAACACTTCCGCCAGACTTTCTCGAGCATCGCCGCCAATCGCGCCTCGGAGAAACGAACGCGCTTTGGTTTCGATCCGGCGGATGAGTTGGGGGCTGCCCTGCGTTGGCAACGGGCGGTTGGCGCGCACGCGCTGATCCTGGCCGGTGCCGACACCCACGATGTGCGCGCGGCCGACGATGAAAAGCTCTTCGCCGGCGCTGGCGGCACCCTCGATACGACCGCGCGCCAGCGCCAGACGGGGGTGTGGGGAGAAGCCCTCCTCACTCCATCCAACTGGACCGTCAGCGGGTCGGCCCGCGTGGATCATTTCTCGAACTTCGATGCCCGGCAATTTCCGAGCTCGGCCGCCCCCCTGCAGCTCCCCGCGTTCAGCGAGACGGTTTTCGATCCGCGCCTTGGCGTAGTGAGACGCATCTCGCCTTCGCTGACCTTGAACGCCTCCGGATTCCGTGCCTACCGCGCCCCGACGGAAAACGAACTCTACCGGACCGGGCAGGTTGGCCAGCAGGTCACCGAGCCCAATCCCAACCTGCGTTCCGAGCGCGCGACCGGCTGGGAGACCGGATTCCAGGCTGATATCCGTCAATTCGGTTCCAGCCTGCGCGCCAGTTATTTTTGGACGCAGGTCAATCGCCCCATCACCGCCCTGACTTTGAGCGTGACGCCTTCAGAAGAGCTGCTGCAACGCCAAAACCTCGGGCAGATCGAGAGCCGCGGCGTCTCGCTCGACTACGCGATCCAGCCTTTTTCGTGGCTCGGGTTGGAGGGCGGCTATCAATTTGCCAACGCGACTGTTACGAAATTCGCGCCGCAGCCCGCGCTGATCGGGAAATGGATCCCCCAGGTCGCCCGCAATATGGCAACGACCCAGGTGCGTATTACGCGGCCTCGTCTTGGCGTTCTCAGCATGCAGGGCCAGCTGACCGGGTGCCAGTTCGACGATGACGCCAACGTCTATCTGCTCCACAGTTATTTCCGGCTCGATGCGTACGCCGAGCACAACTTCGGCAGACATATCGTTGCATTCGCCTCGGGAGAGAATCTCTTCGACCGCTCGATTGAAGTGGGCAAGACGCCGATCCTCACTCTGGGAACGCCGCGTCTGGCGCGTATCGGACTTCGCATCAATCTCGGGGAATGACGCGAGCCGCACACAGGCCGCGCCCTATGTTCAGCAGCGTTCGTCGGAGTCGCGCCGAGCGTAATAAAGCGCCCACGCGATCAGCACAAACTGCAGCGGAATCCGCGCCCACAGCAGCCATTCCGGTGCCTCGGGAAATCGCCCTGCATGACGCAGCATGAAGACATGCACATCGAAGAAGACGACCAACATGAACGCGATGCCAACGGCGGAGAAACGCCGAGTGGCGAGGGGCAGCAGCCCGAGTCCGCCAAGGATCTCCGCCACTCCGCTCAGCTTCACCAGCGCCAGCGGATGCGCGTAATGATCCGGCATGATATGAAGATAAAATCTCTCGTGCCAGAAATGATTGATCCCGCTCGTTACGTAGAAGAGCGCCTGGACAATCAGGCTGGCCCTCGACAGGATCGAGGGCTTTCCAGCAGCCCCGTTCAGCACTTGCTCTCGATCAGCGCCGCCACACCCGCTCCAATCACCGCAAGCGACGGATCTTCGGGGAGCATTTCCGCGGTGTAGTTCTGCAGCGGACTCATCTTGATGGCTTCCCACAAATGCTGCTTCAGCCGCGGAAGTTCCAGGCGCTGGATATCGCGGCCTGTGTAATAAAAGCGCCCCGGGCCCTCGAGGTGAATCATCGAGGCGGTAGCCGCAGCCAGCGCGCGATGCCAGAGCTCCACGAACTCGGCGCAGCGCCGGTCGCCCTTCTTTGCGGCGGCGAACACCTCGTCCGGCTCCATGTCGAGAAAACGCAGTCGCATCGCGCGGTAGCCCATGATCCCTTCCAGATGGCCCTTTCCCCCGCAGCCGCAGTAGTTCTCCTTTGGATCGAGCGTCACCACCATGTGGCCGCCCTCCCACGGGCCTTCGGTCCAGGGATAGCGCCCAAAACCGATGCCATAGCCAATCGTCCAAACGCGCACCTGGCGATCCATCTGCCCGCGCGTCGCGGCGATGCCCGCCGCCACCGCATCGGCGTCGTTGAACGCGGCGAGCTTCACGTCGAGTCCACGCTTCTGCAGGCCCGCTCTGATCGTGCTGCAGATCTGGGCGCCCTTCAGTTGGGGAAGATTGGGCGAGTCGAGCATCACTCCCTGATGCAGATAGCCCGGCATCGCCACGCCCACCGCATCGACTGTCGAGCCCGACGGCATGAGCGTCGCAACCGCGTCGCAGATGATCTCACAGAGGTTTTCCGCGGGCACTTCGATGAGGCCGTTGATGTCGTCGATGTTCTCCGGAAATTCTCTCAGGCCGCCCTGGAGACGATGATCCTCAATTAACCCGGCGATCACCCTGTTCGTCATCACTACGCCAACAGCTTTCGACATAAGCCCTCCGCCGCCGCCTCTGCAGCCTATCCCTCGAACCGGGCCAGCCTGTTGATGCCGGTAAACGCGGCGGCCTTGTAGCACTCGGCCAGAGTGGGATAGTTAAATACCGTATCGATGAAGTAATCCACTTTGCCGTTCAGCGCCATCACCGCCTGGCCGATGTGGACCAGCTCCGACGCGCCCTCGCCAATGATATGCACGCCCAGCACCTGCCGCGTCTCGCGATGAAAGATCAGCTTCAGGCGCCCCGTGGTGTCGCCGCGAATCTGGCCGCGCGCAATCTCGCGATAGTACGCCACGCCCACTTCGTAGGGCACATCTTCTTCGGTCAGCTGCTCTTCCGTCTTGCCGATAAAGGAAATCTCCGGGATGGTGTAAATGCCATAGGGATAAAAGCTGGGGTTGGAGATAACGTGGTCGTTTCCAAAGGCGCGCTCCGCCGCGATGCGCCCTTGCTCCATCGAAACCGACGCCAGCGCGGGAAAGCCGATCACATCGCCCACCGCGAAGATGTGCGGAACTTTCGTCCGGAAATCCTTGTCTACCGGGATGCGCCCGCGATTGTCGGCTTCGATCCCAGCTGCCGCCAGCTTGAGCTCGTCGATGTTGCCCTGACGGCCCACCGCGTAGAGCAGGGCATCTCCCGACATCTTCTTCTTGCTTTCCAGATTCGCCACCACCGCCCCGTCGGCCATCTGTTCGACGCTCTCCACCTCTTCACCCAGCCTCATGGTCACCCGACTGTCGCGCAGGTGATAGCTGAGGGCTTCGATGATTTCCTGATCGGCGAATTCGAGCAGGCGCGGCCGCTTTTCGATGAGGGTGACGCGAACACCAAGCGCGGCGAACATGCACGTGTACTCGACCCCGATCACGCCTCCACCGACCACGATCAGGCTCTTCGGCAGATCGACCAGGTCGAGCACCTGGTCGCTGTTAATGATGGTTTTGCCGTTCACCGGCACTTTGGCGGAAATGGCCGGCCGCGTGCCCACCGCAATGATGATGTTGTCGGCCTCGAAGGTATTCGAGCCGCGCACGCCGTCCACGTGAACGTGATGATCGTCGACAAAGCTCGCAACCCCGTTTTGCATTTCCACGCCGTTGCGCGAAAGCTGCGCTTCGGTCACGTCGATCTCGGTCTTGACCACGTGCTGCACGCGAAAGGCAAGATCGGCCATCGTGATCTTTTCCTTCACGCGATAGTTCATCCCGTAAATCGAGCGGTAGTTGTAGCCGGAGAGATGCAGCACGGCTTCCCGCATCGTCTTGCTGGGAATCGTGCCGGTGTTGATGCACACGCCGCCCACCACGCTGCGCATCTCGACGAGCGCCACATGCTTGCCCTTCTTGACCGCGGAAACAGCCGCGCGCTGACCGGAAGGGCCCGAACCGATGACAAGCAGATCGTATTTCGCCATGCGTCGGAGAAAAACACCTGCGCTCTGAAACGTCCACGCAGGTCCGTGCTCATCTTACAATCCCTGGAGAGGGACCGTGTGAATACACTCTTACACTAATTCCTGAAATGCTGCTTTATGCCATCACAAATCGGCGGCTGCTGAACGGCGACGAAAGCGCAAAGCGCGACCGTCTGGTCGAGCTTGCGGCCTTGTGGGCGCTCGGCGGCGTTGACACGATCCAGGTCCGCGAAAAGGATTTGCCCCTCGCCGAGTTGCAATCTCTCGCCAATTGCATGGTGCAGGCAGTGCGCGCCACGAAACAGCCGGCGCGGATCCTCGTCAACGGTCCCGCTCAGGTAGCACTCGATGCGGGTGCCGACGGCGTCCACCTGCACGCCAACTCCGGCCCCGCAGCCGTGCGAGCGGCGCAGCAGGTGTATGGCCGGGCCGGGAGGGACGTGGTGGTCAGCGTCGCCTGTCATTCGCCAGAGGAAATCCGCCAGGCGGCCGGCGCCTCGATGCTGCTGTTCTCACCGGTTTTTGAAAAAGTGACCGTCCAGGGTACGGTGACGCGCGGCCAGGGCCTTGCGGCTCTGCGTGCGGCCGTCGACATCGCCAGGCCGATTCCTGTACTCGCGCTGGGAGGTGTCAACGAGAAAAACGCGCCCGCCTGCGTACAAGCGGGCGCCGCTGGCATCGCAGCGATCCGGCTGTTTCTCGGCGATGGCTGGCGGGCTCTTCTTAAGGAAAGCGCTGCATAGGGGTGAGCCTGAGGCTCCGGGTCAGATTGGTGCAATCCGTGCGACGATCGGTACGAAAGGTCATCCAATTCAAATGCCCACGCTCGACACTCAGCGTCCTCCGGCCCCGGTGCATGCATCTGGCTCCGAGCACCGCCGCGCTGTTGGCCGGGGCCTCGGCTACGTGGCCTGCGCGCTCGCCGGATGCTGCTGGGGCACTGGCTTCTTCTTCGGTAAGATCGCCTTCACGCGCCTTGGCGTCGGCCATTACGTCCTCTACCGCTTTATCTTCGCCTGTATTGGCCTGCTCCCCATCGTCGAATGGCCACGCTTTTCGCGCCACGAATGGAGGCTGCTGCTGACTGGCGCCTTCCTCGGCGTGCCCCTGCAGTTCATGATTCAGTTTGAGGGGCTGAAACTCACCACTGTCTCGCACGCCGCGCTGATGGTCGGGACCATGCCCGTGATCCTTGCCGCCGGCGCAACCCTCTTCGCCCACGAGCGCCTCGACCTCAAAGGCTGGCTCGCCCTTCTTGCATCAACCACCGGCATCGTCCTCATCGTGCTGAGCGCCAGCCACGGCACCGGCGACATGGCCCTCCGCGGCGGCAATATCTGGGGCGACCTTCTCGTCGTCGCCTCGTTGCTGATCGCTCTGGGCTGGGTCCTTATCAACATGCGCCTCATGGTCATGGGCCGCTCACCCATCGCCGTCAGCTCATGGACGCTCCTCACCGGCGCAGCCATGCTGGCGCCCTGGGTGCTGATACGGGACGGCCTCCCGCCGGTGCGCGGACTTGGATGGCATGTCTGGTTCGCGGTCGCGGCCAGCGGCTTGCTGTGCACCTCCGCAGCCACACTCCTGTGGAACTGGGGGATTCATCGTGTGCCGGCCTCGCGCGCCGGTGTCTTCCTCAACATCGAACCTGCCCTCGGATCGATCCTCGGAGTCACCATCCTCGGCGAGCGGCTCGGCCCGGGCGCTTACGCTGGTGGAGCGCTGATCATCGCCGCGGTGATCGTCCTCACGACGACCGGACATCGAGAATCGGAAGTCACTCCTGCCTGAGCCTGTCGCTCCAGAGCTTCCAATTTTGTGAGTTGCAGCAGAAAAGTTATCTCAGGATCAGCAAGCTGCGATTCGTATCGTTTTCGAATTCCGAAAACCGAATCGCGTTTTTGCGCACAATGCTGGAGAGCATGGACGTCGAACAGTTCCCCACCTGGAGCAGGATCACCCTTCGGGGGGGCGCCCCACGGCATGCTCAGATTTGCGAAATCCTTGTCCCGCGTCATGAAGGTGAACCCATGCGCCTTTGCGTACTCCCATATCGTCGAGTCCGCCGTGCCGCCGAGCCCCACGGATCTGACGTGCACAGAATCCGGAAAGAGGTCGGTGAGGTTCTCGACAAGCCGCGGAGGAAGGTTCTCGTCAACGAGAAGCTTCAAGAACTGCGATCCTTTCCGGGATGCTGGCGAAAAACCTGTAAACCGCCTGAAAGTCGTCCTTTTCCAGATAAGGGAACTCTCTCAAAATTTCATCCTCAGTCATTCCGGAGGCCAGATACGATGCGAGATCATAGACAGTGAACCGCAGGCCGCGAATGCAGGGCTTTCCCCCCATTTTGCCAGGTTCAACCGTGATCCGAGGGTTCAGGTCAGCCATCTTCGTCCCGCCCTTCCTGTCCGGTTCCATTTTATGTCATGCCCCGCCACGTTTCCCCGGGAGTTCACCCACTCTGCTCATGGCGCGGCGGGCGGGGAGGAAGGCGGCGAGAGCGCTGACAGTTAGGACGAGGGCGGAGATGAGGGCATAGTTGGCGGGGCTGGTCGGGGCGACTCCGTAGAGCAGGCGCGAGAGGAGCGGTGCGACCCATAGCGACAGGAGCAATCCGGCAAGCGCTGATCATCGATGCGGTAATCGTCCTCACCACCACAGGGCAGCGCGAATCGGATGTCACCCCTGCCTGAGCCTGTCGCTCCCGATCGGTGGCAGGTGGAACGGGCGCGCTTTTCCCTCGCAGCTCGCTCGCAGTTTGCTCGTGTCACGCTTTACCCCTGCTCCCCACACCCTGTACCCTGTTCCCATAGTGGTCGAGCTCGCTCCATCCATCCTTTCCGCGGATTTTGCCCGCCTGGCCGACGAAATCGCCGCTGCCCAGCGCGGCGGTGGAACCGTCATCCACGTCGATGTCATGGACGGTCACTTCGTCCCGAATATCACCATCGGTCCGCCGGTCGTCGCCTCCCTCCGCAAGCACACCGGCCTCCCTCTCGACTGCCATCTGATGATCGAGAATCCCGACGACTTCATTCCCGCCTTTGCCGATGCGGGCGCCAACTGGGTCAGCGTCCACTATGAGGCCTGCCGCCATCTGCATCGCACCATCGAACACATCGCGCAGAACGGCATGCAGCCCGCCGTCGTCATCAATCCGGCCACTCCTGTCGACCTTCTTATCCCCATCCTCGGCATGGTCCACCATGTCCTCGTGATGAGCGTGAACCCAGGCTTCGGCGGACAGCGGTTCATCCCATACTCTCTCAACAAGATTCGCCGCCTCAAAGAACTTCGCCAGGAACTGGCCCTGAGTTATAGGATTGAAGTGGACGGCGGCATCGCTCACGATACCGTGGCCAGCGTCGTCGAAGCGGGAGCCGAGCTGCTGGTGGCCGGCAACGCAGTTTTTGGCGAGGGTCACCCGGAGCGGGATGCGCGCAACCTGCTCGAAGCAGCGCAGCGTGCGGCTCTGATTGCCGCCTGAACTTCATATCCGGCACGGGGTTATCGCAGACCATCCCGCGCCGGCACGATCGTAAGGAAAGCGTCTGCGACGAGGTGTTATGAATCGGTTTTGCATTCGCATTGCGGCAGTTTGTCTGGTCATGGCGATAGCGTTCTCTTCTCCCGGCGCCTTCGCGAAGAAACCGAAGAAAAAGAAAAACGTCGACCTCACTGCCAATCCCCTGGCGAACGTGAACTCGAAGCAGCCCGACAAGGAGCTCTTCGACAAAGCCATGGTAGCCATGAAAAAAGGCCGGTACGACGTTGCCCGCCTCGACCTGCAGACCCTGCTCAACACCTACCCCGATTCCGAATACGATATGCGCGCCAAGCTGGCCGTTGGCGACACCTGGTTTAAGGAAGGCGGCTCCGCGGCCCTCACGCAAGCCGAGTCCGAATACAAGGACTTCATTACCTTCTTCCCCAACACCCCAGAGGCTGCAGAGGCCCAGATGAAGGTCGGCGACATCTACTACCAGCAGATGGAGAAGCCGGACCGCGATCCGCAGAATGCCGTCCACGCCGAGCAGGAATACCGCACCATGCTCGAGCAGTTTCCCGATTCGCCGCTGATCCCGCGAGCCAAGCAGAAGCTGCGCGAGGTCCAGGAGGTTCTGGCCCAGCGCCAGTTTGAGGTTGGCGAGTTTTATGCCTCGCGCGAACAGTGGGCGGCGGCCATTGCGCGCCTGCAGACCATCGCCGATTCCTATCCGCTTTTCAGCCACAGCGATCAGACTCTCATCACCATTGGCGATGCCTATGCCACCGAGGCGCAGACCATCTCACGTGCGAAGATAGCTCCAAAGGCCAAAGCCGAGCTGGTTCGCTTCTACGACGATCGCGCCGCGTCCTACTGGTCTCGCGTCGTCTCGCGCTATCCGCTCGCGCCTCACGTTGAGGACGCCAAGGATCGGCTAATCGCGATGGGCCGCGCCGTCCCCGATCCCAGCCCTCAGGCCCTTGCCGAGAGCCAGGCCGAGGAAGACAGCCGGGTCAACGTAAAGCTCGGCTCCCGTGCGCTGCAGTTGCTGGGCCGCGGCCCCAACACCGTCAAAGCCGCGCGCGTCGGTGAGCCTTCCCTGAACAGCGCCCCTCCGGTGGTGGCGCCCGATGTGGTGAAGGAAAGCGCAACCGCATGGACCGAAGCACAGCTGGGCAAGCCGATTACCGGCCTTGCTCCTGCGGCCCAGGGTACGTCCACGAGCGGTTCCGGCGCGATGAGCGCGTCGATCGAAAATGGTGGCGCGCCTTCGACCGAGCCTCCGAAGCAAAAGGTGACCTTTGAGGAGGTCCCTGACGCTTCCGGAAGCACGGGCAGCACCGTTGAGGTTCCGGTTGCTTCCGCTCCCGGCAACGGCGCAACAACCACCCCAGGCACGAGCGCTCCCGGCAACAGCGATCCAGCTGCGGCTTCGCCGGCGGCCGAAGGCGCCTCGTCGGCGAATGGAGCGCCCGCCGCGGACCGTACCCTTGTCGCCCCCGTAGGCCCCGTCAATAATCAGCCGTTGCCCGCTGTCGATAAGCCCGCCGAAGCTCCTCAGCAAATCAACCAGGTCCCTGCCGGAGGCACCGCCCAGGTAGCCACCGGAGCCAACGCCAGCGGCAAGCCCACCAGCAAAAAGAAAAAAGCCCCTTACGACAAGAAAGACGAGTCCTCGAGCAAACACAAAAAGAAGGAAGGCCTCGACAAGCTCAACCCATTCTGAAGATCGGGATTTGCTTCACGCAGAGAGGCCGCCTGCGGGCGGCTTTTCTGTTTTGGTGACCGCCAGCCATGCCGCCTCTGCATCGAAAATTCAAACGTTATATCGTGAAAAGGGAATGCCTCAGCAAGCTCCAAACACCCTCGAAAGCGGCCCGGAGATGAACGAAGCCCCCAATCCCCGCCGCGAGCTCCCCAAGGCCTACGACCCAGCCGCCATTGAAGAGCGCTGGGCAAAGTACTGGGTCGACGAGCGCCTCTTTGAAGTCAAAACGCCCCCGGCCGGATCGCCCACCGGTTCCAGCAACCACGCCTTTACCGTCCTGTTGCCCCCGCCCAACGTCACCGGCAATCTCCACATGGGGCACATGTTCGAGCACACAGAGACAGACATCCTCGTCCGCTGGCATCGCATGCGCGGGGAGACAACGCTCTGGGTCCCAGGTACCGACCACGCAGGCATCGCCACGCAGATGCTCGTCGAACGCCAGCTCACCTCCGAGGGAACTTCCCGCCAGAAGCTCGGCCGCGAAGCCTTCGTCGAACGCGTCTGGCAATGGCGCAAACACTACGGCGGCGCCATCCTCTCGTCGATGAAGCGCATCGGCGATACCGTCGACTGGTCCCGCGAGTACTTCACCATGGACGACATGCTCTCCGTCGCCGTGCGCGAAGCCTTCGTCCGCCTCTACGAAGACGGCCTCATCTATCGCGGAGCCTACATCGTCAACTGGTGCCCGCGATGTCAGACGGCCATCAGCGACCTCGAAGTCACTCACGAAGAACAGCAGGGCAAGCTCTGGGAGATTCGCTACCCCGTCATTGGCTCACCCGGCGAATTTCTCACCGTCGCCACTACGCGCCCTGAAACCATGCTCGGCGATGTCGCCGTTGCGGTGAATCCCCTCGACGAACGCTACACGCATCTTCACGGAAAAATGCTGCAGTTGCCCCTTACCGGCCGCGAAATCCCCGTCATCGTGGATGAATGGGTCAAGTCCGATTTCGGAACCGGCGCCGTCAAGGTCACGCCCGCCCACGATCCCAACGACTTTGCGATGGGCCAGCGTCACAACCTCCCCGCCATCTCCGTGATGGACGAGACCGCGCACATGAACGCCGAAGCCGGCCACTACGCCGGCCTCGATCGCTACGAAGCGCGCAAGAAAATCCTCGAAGACCTCGACTCCCAGGGCTTGCTTGGCGCAGTTCGCGACCACGTCAACGCCATCGGCAAGTGCGCTCGCTGCCAGACCGTCGTCGAGCCGCGCCTCTCCACGCAATGGTTCGTCGCTGTCAACCAGTCGCCCAGGCGCGGCGGCGATTCGATGGCGGAACTCGCCCGCAAAGTCGTCCAGGAAGCGATTGCCGGTGATCCCTCGTCGAAGCCTCTCCGCTTTACGCCCGAAAACTACGAGAAGATTTACCTCGAGTGGATGAACAACATCTACGACTGGTGCATCTCCCGCCAGCTCTGGTGGGGCCATCGCATTCCCGCTTGGCACTGCGCCCATTGCAAACAGATCACCGTCGCCCGTCAGGATCCCACCCACTGCGCCATTTGCGGCAGCGACCAGATCACCCAGGAAACGGATGTCCTCGACACCTGGTTCTCCTCCGGCCTGCTCCCCGTCACCGTCTTCGGATGGCCGCCCCCTCCGGGCCAATCGACGCCCGATCTCGATGCGTTCTACCCGACTTCGCTCCTCGTCACCGGCTTCGACATCCTCTTCTTCTGGGTCGCGCGCATGATCATGCTCGGCTGCTATTTCAGCCAGGACGTTCCGCTCGCCGATGGTTCGAAGCGTCCCCTGAAGGAATCAGTTCCCTTCCGCGAGGTCTACATCCACGCCCTCGTCCGCGACGCCGACCGCCAGAAGATGTCCAAGACCAAGGGCAACGTCATTGATCCCGTCACCATCGTCGAAAAGTACGGGACCGATGCGGTCCGGTTCACCCTCGCGTCCATGGCCTCGCCCGGCACCGACATCGCCTTCAGCGAAGCCCGCACCGAAGGCTATCGCGCCTTCGCCAACAAAATCTGGAACGCCGCACGCTTCATCTTCATGAACGTTGAGCGAGCCCGCGAAGTCGGCATCGAAGTCGACCTTGCGAGACTGCCCGAAGCCCTGAGCCCAGGAGCAGACGCACCACTCGAAGCTCGCTGGATTACCGCTAGGCTCATGCAAACTGCGCGTGACGCAAATGATGCGCTGGCCGCCTACCGCTTCGACGAAGCCGCCAACATCATTTACCAGTTCTTTTGGGGGGAATTCTGCGATTGGTATTTGGAGATCGTGAAACTGCGTCTCGATTTCAGCGATGGCTCCGACAAGACCAAAACGGCATCAGCACTCGCCACGCTCGTCGCCACGCTTGAATCTTCGCAGCGACTGCTTTCACCGTTCATGCCCTTCATCACTGAAGAAATATGGCAGACGATCTACGACGGTGCGACGCCCGAGAGTTCGATCGCCCTAAGCCGCTACCCAAAGGCAGACGAGGACTACGTCGGAAGACAAATCCTGCTGAACACGTTCGTTGACATGTCAAGTTTGCAGAATCTCATAAGGACAGTACGCAATCATAGGAAAGAGCGAAAAATACCTGAAAGGCTGGAGGTTCCCATCAGGGTTTATGCGGATTCTGTTGTGCATGAATCGCACAAAAGAAATTTCGATACGATCCGCCGGTTAGCGCATGTGTCGGAGCTTCACCAGACCGACCCAAAATCACAGGGACTCGGCGGCCTAAGCCACCTTGGCTTTTTGGAAATCGATTTGATTTATGAGGCCAACGCTGCCATCGACGTAGCCGCCGAACGCGAGCGCCTCACCAAAGAACTAGCCCGACAGGAAAAAGCCCTGGCCTCCGCCGAACGTCAGCTCAGCAATCAAGCCTTCCTCGACAAGGCTCCGCCCCACGTCGTCGAAGGCCTCAGAAAAGCGGCAGCCGAAAACCGCCTCCTCATCGAAAAAACCCGCAAAGCCCTCGACGATCTTCCACAGGAGGGCGTCGAATAAATCATGGAATGGAAAACACGCCGCATAGAAGCCATTCTCGAGCAGGCCCTCACTGAAGACAAAGCCACCAGCGACGTCACCACCGCGCTTACCGTCGAGCCCTCTCTCCGCGCCGCCGCCACCATCATCGCCAAAGAAGATTGCGTGCTCTCCGGCGTCGGCTGCATTCCGCGCTTCCTCGACATTTTCGCCCGCCTCGACGGCAAATCGAGCGGCCGCCACGAAGTCATCAGCCATCCTGAGATCTTCGACGGGGTTCGCCTCCGCCAGGGACAGGCCGTCGCCGTAATTCGTCACAATGCGCGTGTCATTTTGGCGTGCGAGCGCGTCATCCTTAACCTCATGCAGCGCATGAGCGGCATCGCCACCCTCACCCGCCGCTACGTTGACGAAATCAAAGGCACCAGCGTCAAAATTCTCGACACCCGCAAAACCGTCCCCGGCCTCCGCATCCTCGACAAGTACGCGGTCCGCTGTGGCGGCGGCGAGAATCACCGCCTCGATCTCTCTGACGGCATTCTCATCAAGAACAACCACATCGCCCTTGGCGGCGGAATCGAAAAAGTCCTGGCACGCGCAAAAGAGCGCCGCAAAGGGAGCCAGGTCATCGATATTGAAGTGCGCAACCTTGCCGAGCTGGAACTAGCCCTCGATCACGGCGCCGAATCGCTGCTCCTCGACAACATGACGCCTGCCGAAGTCAAGAAGTCCGTCGAGTTTGTCCGTAAACGCGGTCTCGCCATTCCCATTGAAGCCTCTGGCGGCATCACCCTCGAAAACATCCGCAAGTATGCGCTTGCGGGCCCTGACTATATCTCCGTCGGAGCCCTCACCCACTCCGCACCCGCCGTCGATCTCTCCATGCGCATCACCGCGGAGATCTACTAATCTGTCATCCTGAACGAAGCCGCCGAATTTGTTGCGCCTGTCTCTGGCCCAACAATGGGATTCAATTGCGAGTCGAAGGACCTGCATTTCTAGTCCGATGCCGATAGATATTCAACCCGCGCCGGACCCCTTCGATCTGCCCGCCCTCGACGCTGCCCTCACAGGCTCGCGATTCGCCCGCAAACTCCGCTTCTTCCCCGCGATCCCCTCGACCAACACCCACGCCATGCAGCAGGCCGATGCGGGCGCGCCCGACGGCAGCGTCTTCTTTGCCGACGAGCAAACACAGGGCCGGGGCCGCGGCGCGCACGTCTGGACTTCGCCCCCCGCATCGGGTCTCTACGTAAGCATCCTCCTCCGCCCGCAGATTGCCCCCGCCGACATTCTCTGGCTCTCGCTCGCCGCCGGTCTTGCCGCTCAAAACGCCATTCGCTCCGTCACCTCGCTCCAGCCCGATCTCCGCTGGCCCAACGACCTCCTCTTCGGTCCGCGAAAATTCTGCGGCATTCTCACCGAACTCAATGCGGAAGTCACGCGCGTCCGCCATGTAGTCATCGGCATAGGCATCAACGTCCACATCGAGCAATTTCCCGAAGAACTCCGCGCCGTCGCGACCTCGCTCTTCATCGAGACCGGACGCAACTGGCCCCGCCAGGAATTGCTCCTCGCGTTGTTACAATCTCTGGATCGCGAAGTCACCGCGCTCGCAAGCGCCTCTGGCTCCGGTGCTGCCGCGCACAGCATTCGCGAACGACTTGAGCGCACTTCCTCGTGGATTCGTGGTAAGCGCGTCCGAGTCGACGAAGCCGAAGGATACACGGGCACAACACAGGGTCTCGATGAGCGCGGCTTCCTCCTGGTCCGCACCCCCGAAGGCCTTCGCACCGTGCTCTCCGGCGGTGTGCGCGAAGTCGCTCCCCAGAAGAATCGCAGCGACATTCAGGAATAAAATCAAATCCATGCTTCTGGTGCTGAACGTCAATAACACCAACACCGTCATTGCGCTCTACGCTTTCCTTCCCGACGGCCTCAGCGGCGACCTGCGCGCCACGTGGCGCATCAGCACGCGCCAGGGCCAAACCGCCGATGAATACGGAATCCTCGTCCGCAGCCTTCTTCAGAGTGAGGGAGTCGAGAGTACATCCATTCGCGGCATCGTCATCGCGTCGGTCGTTCCCCCCATTGACTGGATCCTCCGGCAATTCTGCGAGCGCTATTTCAGCCAAAAGCCGCTCTTCGTCGAGCCCGGCGTTAAAACCGGCCTGCCCATCCTCACCGACAATCCCTCTGAAGTCGGCGCCGATCGCGTCGCCAACTGCGTTGGCGCATTCCACAAATATGGAGGCCCCACCATCGTGGTCGACTTCGGCACCGCGACCAACTTCGATGTTGTATCACGCAAAGGCGAATTCCTCGGCGGAGCCATCGCTCCCGGCCTCAACATCTCCGCCGAAGCTCTCTTCGCCCGCGCCGCGCGTCTGCCCCGCGTCGAGATTCGCCGCCCCGCCAAGATCATCGGCACCAATACCGTCGACAATTTGCAGATTGGCCTCTTCTGGGGCCACATTGGTTTGGTCGACTCCATCCTCGAACGCATGATCGCCGAACTCGGCCCTGAGACAAAATGTATCGCCACCGGCGGCCTCTCCCACCTCATCGCGCGCGAATCGAAGTACATCTCCGAAGTCAACGATCGCCTTACCCTCGAAGGCCTGCGCCTCATCTACGATCGCAATCGCTCCGCTCGCAGCTCCGCGCATGCCGAGCCGCAAATCGCCCGCACCGCTGGCGCATGACGCCGTGGAAAACTACTTCAACTATTTCACTGAAATCGAAGACCGCTTTCAGCGCCGCCGCGGTTCCATCCTGCTGCTCTCCACCCTCGACTGGGCGCTCATCGATACCTGGCGCGAAGCCGGCATCCCTCTCGAAGCCGTCCTGCGTGGCATCGATGCCGCCTTCGATCGCTACGACGCCCGCAAGCGATCCACCTCGCGCCGCATCAACGGGCTTGCCTGGTGCGCCCAGGAGGTTATGACTGCAGCTGAAGATATGCGCGAAGCCTCACTCGGCTTGGCCAGGCCGCAATCCGGCACCGCCAGCCAGGGGCTCGAATGGGAACGCATCGCGGCCCATCTCCACAACGCCGCCGCAGCGCTGAAAGCCGCTCCCCTCACCGGCCTCGCGGCCCAAACCGCAGCGGAAATTGCCGAACGCCTCACCGTTTTCGCCGCTCCTCCAGAACACTCCCGCAACCTCGAAGACCTCGAACGCAATCTCACCGTCCTCGAAGAAAAACTACTCAACGCCCTCATCGCAACCGCGTCTGAAGCGGAGCTCACCGCCCTTCGTGAGCAGAGCGCTCAGGAACTCGCTCCCTACCGCCGCCGCATGCAGGCGCTCCAGATTCGCCAGATCGAGCAGCAATTCCTCTACAAACGCCTGCTCGAAAAGCACAATCTACCGCGCCTCAGCCTCTTCTATATGAGGCAGGATTAGCGTGAGACTTCACATCGAAAAGGCCGTCTACGGCGGATCGGGCCTTGCGCGCGCCGACGGCAAAGCCATCTTCGTCCCCTTCACCCTGCCCGGCGAAACCGTCGAAGCGGAGATCGTCGAAGATAAAGGCGGCTTTGCCACTGCGGATCTGCGGTCCGTTCTTGAACCCAGCCCGGCGCGCGCGCAACCACCGTGTCCACATTTCGGCCGATGCGGCGGCTGCCATTATCAGCACGCCGACTACGCAACGCAGGTCGAGATGAAAATCTCCATCCTCCGCGAATCCCTGGAGAGAGCCAGGATTGCAGAAATCCCCGATGTCGAGGCCGTCACAGCCGAGGCCTTCGGCTACCGCAACCGCATTCGCCTCCACGTCCAGAACAATCCTTACTCCCTCTGTTACAAATTGCACAAGTCGCACGTCAACCTTCCCGTCACAACATGCCCCATCGCCTCTCCGGTGCTGCAGCGCGCCATCCAGGTCCTGACCCAGGAAGGCGAAATGCTCGGCCTCGCCGCATTTGTAACCGAAATAGAGCTGTTTACCGCTCCCGACCAATTCGCGGTCATCGTTTCTCTATGGACTGACCGGCCCGCGCCCGATGCGAAATCGCTTCTCGACAAAATGTCGCCGCAGCTGCGACAAATCCTCCCCGAACTCCAGGGAATCGGCGTTTTCGCGATGGAAAAAAGTCGTACCAGTACACGCCTCCTCGCCAGTTCTGGTGCCGATTCGCTGTTGTATCCATCAGGCGAGCACCGCTACCGCGTAAGCCTCGGCTCCTTCTTTCAGGTCAATCGCTTTCTCATCGAACCGCTGGTCCAACTTGTCACCGCCGGCGAAAGCGGTGCGACCGCGTGGGATCTCTATGCCGGAGTTGGTCTCTTTTCCGTCCCTTTGGCCGAAGCCTTCGCAGAAGTCACCGCTGTCGAATCCTCACCCACCGCCGTCCGCGATCTGCGTGAAAATCTGCACGGCACCAAACACCGCGTTATCTTTTCCGATACCGCTGCCCTTCTGAGAAGTGCGATAGCCCAGCGCCGGCCCGCTCCCGATTTCGTCGTCGTGGATCCGCCGCGCGCCGGCCTTGGCCACGAAGTCACCGCCGCCCTGGCAAAACTTCAGCCGCGCAAGATTACTTACGTTTCCTGCGACCCCGCCACGCTCAGTCGTGATCTTGCCGCGCTAGTCCAATCAGGCTATCGTCTCACCCAATTGCATCTGCTGGACCTGTTTCCGCAGACCTTTCACCTGGAAACCGTCACGCACCTCTGCCTGGGTTGAGCCGCTCGACGGAGCGGCCCGATCAGCCTCCCGATGGCCGCCACCCTCTCCATCTCGCCGAACCTCGACCCCGGTACCCCAACGCAAACCTCGCCGAAACCGGGCACGAAAACGTCAATCATCCTGGCCGCTCCAGCACTCCTCATGGCCATCGGTTTCGCGGGCGGCGTCGCCGCGTCACATTGGTTCTGGCTCCGCCCAGGCCAATTATTCATCGCGCTGATCCTTCTCTTCGCCGTCACTGCCATCTCCGCGTTCTGCGCTCGAGGCGCGACCCTCCCAGCATCCGCAACACTCTGTCTCGCCCTCGGGTGGTTCTCGAGCGAGGTTCAGCCCCGCCCTCCATCCACATCTCCCCTCGAACGCATCGCCTTCGCGACGCCGGCCCCCACGCCGGCAACGCGGCGCCTCGGTCTTAAAACCACCCACCAGGTCGTGGGCAGAATCGTGCGGACGACCCCCCGGCGTCTGATCGAGTCGCTTTCCCCCTACTCCAACCGCATCCGTGAGGAGCACAGCCAGCAAATCGATCTGCGCGTCACCGTCGTCGACGCCCAAACACTTCCCACACCCGAAGGCCTGCGCCTCACCATCTTCGCCTCCGCAGACGCCGCTTTCCCCAAGCTAGCCTGCGGTCAGAGCTTGCGCGGCAACGTAGCCATGCACACTGAAGAACGGTTCCTCGATCCCGGTGTGTGGGATGCATCCGCCTGGCTACGTCAACAGGGAATCAGCGCGCTCGGCAGCGCTCACCTGCAGGATGTATCCACCACTGTGGCAAATATTCGCCCCAGTGTTCCCTGCCTGATTCATGGCATTCAGCAGGCCGCCAGCGAACGCCTCGTCAGCTTCGCCGATAAGCCCGCACCCGCATGGACCCCGACATTCCTGCGCCTTTCTCGCGACGATGCCGCTATGCTCACGGCAATGCTCACCGGCGACCGTACCCTTCTCGGCCATCGTCTCCGCGTGGGCTTCGAGCGAACCGGCTCGTTCCATCTGCTCGTCGTCTCCGGCATGCACCTCGCTATCTTTGCCGGCATCGTGTTTTTCATCGCACGTCGCCTGCGTCTTCCGCGCACCTGGGCCTCACTTGCCACCATCGCGCTTTCGCTCGCTTACGCGCTCTTCACGGGCTTCGGCCAGCCCGTACAGCGCGCGTTCTGGATGGTCGCCCTCTACCTCCTCGGGCGCATGCTCTGGCGGGAACGCCATCCCCTCAATGCCATTGGGTTCGCTGCGCTCGTCATGCTGGGTGTTAATCCCGCCGCGCTCCTCGACGCCGGCTTCCAGATGACACTGCTCTCTGTCCTCGCCGTTGCCGGCATCGCCGTTCCTGTTGCGGAAAAAACCTTCGGCCCTTATCTGCGCGCTACCAAAGACCTGTGGCTGTTACCAATAGATCCGTCCCTGTCTCCCAATGTCGCTCAGTTCCGTGTGATCCTGCGCATGTTTGCGGCTTCCATGCGTCCATTGATTGGCACACGCCTGGCACTTGCGGCGTTCCCGTTCGCCGTCCGCTTCCTGCTGCTGCTTACTGAACTCACGACGACATCGATCGCCATCGAACTGCTCATGGCCCTCCCCATGGCCATCTATTTCCACCGCATCACCGCTGTCGCTCTGCCCGTGAACATCCTCATCGTTCCACTCCTCGGAATCCTGCTGCCGCTCGCCCTCATCACTCTGTTCCTTGTCCTCACTCTCCCTGAACTCGCCGCCATTCCCGCCATGGCGGTGGCTCTGCTGCTGCACGGCTCGCACGCTCTCGTGCAGGTGTTTGGCGCGATGCGTCTCGGCGATTTCCGCATCCCCGCGCCGCACCCAGGCGGAATCGCCGCGGTCATCATGCTCACGATCGCCGCGTTGATCGCGATTCGAATAAAGCGTCTTGGCCTTCCCGCCGCAGCTGCGATTCTGTTCATTGCAGCCGCAGTCACAATGTGGCCCGGGTCCGTCGCGCATCGAGCAAAGGTGCTCGAAATTTCCACCATCGACGTCGGTCAGGGAGATTCTCTGTTGGTGATTACCCCCAACGGCAAGACCCTGCTCATCGATGCCGGCGGCATTGTCGGGGCCAACGGACCCAATTCCACCGACCCCAACGCCCACGCCGCCAATTTTGATATAGGAGAAGACGTCGTCTCGCCTGTCCTCTGGTCCCGCGGCATCCGACACCTTGACGCAGTCGCGATCACCCACGCCCATGCTGACCACATCGGAGGCATGCCCGCGGTTCTTGCCAATTTTCGCCCGCGTGAGTTGTGGATCGGCATCAATCCCCACTCCACTCTTTACGACTCCGTCCTCTCCGAGGCAAAGACCACCGGAACACGACTGATACGTCACACTGCCGGTGACATATTCACCTACGACGGCGTACGCATCCGTGTTCTCGCGCCCGAGCCAAACTACCACCCCGCCGCGACGCCCGGGAATAACGACTCGTTGGTGTTACAAATGCGATTCGGGAGCACAACCGCCCTCCTCGAAGGGGATGCCGAATCGCCCAGCGAAGAGCGCATGGTTGCCGAAGGAGGCCTTCACTCCGACTTTCTGAAGGTCGGCCATCACGGCAGCCGGACCTCCACCACCCCTGACTTTCTCGCCGCGGTCTCTCCATCCTGGGCGGCAATCTCTGTGGGCCGGCGAAACTTCTACGGCCACCCGCGTCACGAAGTGCTCGATCAGCTCCAGGCCGCGCACATCCGCACGTACCGCACCGACATGCTCGGCCTCTCCACGTTTTATCTCGATGGAACTACGGTCAGCGCAGCCGTCTGGGCAGACAAATAACCTTAGACTACCGCCGCTTCAGCATCGCCTCGAGTGCGTCGCACGCTGTCACAGCCCCATCCTCCCCCGCAATCTGCGCCGCCACCGCGGCTGCCCGCACCGGATAAGCGTTGTCCGACAGCAGCTGCGACATCAGCCGCGCAGCCGCTTTCGCGGTGTACTTTTGCCGCCCCAACACCTCGGCCACCCCCAGCCGCCGCACCCGTCGTGCGTTGTCCGGCTGATCGTGGCTGTAGGGCATCACCAGCATCGGCCGCCCCGCGCGCAGCGCCTGCGCCGTAGTCCCAATGCCCGCCTGATGGATGATCACGGACGCGCGCGGGAAAATCTGTGAGTAAGGCGCGTAACGAGTCACGCAAATCGTATCCGGCAGTTTGCGCTTCGGCAGATTCCGATCGTCGGCGCCAATCAGCAACACAGCACGCTGCCCCAGAAGTTCCACCGCTTCCGCGCTCTGTTCGTAGAAGTCGCCGGCGTGCATCACCGCTGCCGATCCCAGCGTGAACACCAGCGGCGGCGGGCCCGAGTCGAGAAACGATGCAAGCTCGGCCGGCAGTCGTCCCTCGTCGCCGGCCCCATCGTAAAACGCGAATCCCGTCATCCTGACCGCGTGCGGCCAGTCGGGCTGCGGCGCGCCCATCACCGAGGAATACAGCGCAAGCACCAGGCTCTCGGAGTGCTTGGCGTCGAAGATTGGATCTTTACCCGGGGGCAGCCCCAGCTCGCGCCGCAACGCGTACACCGGCTCCGGCCATTTACGGGTAACGAAACGCGCCACCCGCGCCACTACATGTCCAAATGCAGGGACAATCTCCTGTACCCGCGCCAGCGTAGGATAGGGAGGCAGAACCGGCGGATCGTATGCGGAAAAAAAGGAAAACGGCGCCAGCACATACGAGGCCCATGGAACCCCGGTCTTCTCGGCCACCATCGGACCCGCATAGGCCAGTTCCCCGGTAACCAACAGGTCTGCGCCGCCGTCCGCCTCCACCGCAGCCAGCAAATCGTTATAGCTCTCGCGCAGAGCGGGGAAGAGAAATTTGCGCAGGCCCGTCTCCGTGCCACGCTTGATGTCGTAAATCATCGCGATCAGCCGCGTGTCGTTCGGATTCTGATCGGGTCGGACCCGCGCAAACCCAATCCCCAGCGGCTCGATCTTCGGGCGGAACATCTCCGGCACCGCAAGGACGGGCCGGTGACCACGCCGTTTGAGCTCCAGAGACAGAGCGATGAGCGGGTTCACATCGCCAAATGTGCCAAACGTCGAAAAGACGATTCTCATCGCGCTTTCAGGTTTCTTTCAGAGTCTTGTTCAGAATTCCGCTCAGTAGCTCGCCTCAAAAGCGCGGAACCGCCGCTCCAGCTCCCACTCCTGCTGTGCCTTCTCGCTGGAATGCACGAGTGCCGCGCATGTACCAGCCGGTTTCTCCGCACCCATCTGCCCGCGGCACTCGGGGACCGGCGTTTCCAGTCTCTCCGGTGTCACACGCTCCCAAAGACTGGCTCCCGGCAGAAAGCTGTGCTCCACCGAAGTCCTGACCATCAGCTTCAGATCGCGATAGCTCAACGGATAAGTATCAGCCGCGCGCACATATTCGTGGGTCAGGTCGATCCGCGAGACTCCCTCGTCGTCCGTCGACAGCGCCACCGGCACGCCAGACTTCCGGTACAGCATAAAAGGATGCTCGTTCCCCTTCACATTCAGGATCACATCGTTGCTCGTCAGATTCACCTCGACCATCGTGTGCCGCTCCGCCATCTCCTTCATCAGCTCCCACGGGCGATCCTCGTACATCACATCCACGCCGTGCCCAATCCGCTCTGCGTGTCCCTGTTCCACCGCCATCCGGATGTGAAACTTCAGCCCATCCGGCGGGACCATGCCCTCGCTCAGCTCACCGGCATGCAGCGTGATGTGCACCTTCGGATAACGCCCGTGCAGATAATCCAGCATGTGCATCTGCAGCGCGTAGTCCCGCATGGAAATATACCCGTCCTCGGGCATGACAAAATTAATTCCGGCCACATCGGGATCGGCGGAACCAACCTCGAAGCCCAGCACGGTTTGTGCAAATACATTCTGCGGAGGAAGCCCCCGCAGAACCTGATACAAAAACCGCACTGTCACGCTGCATCCTGGTTTGGCCTTGGGCTCGTCGCAATGCTCAATCGCGGCGCGGCTCCTCAGCGCCGCCGAAAACTCCGCCTTCGCGCTTTCCACATTGGTTCGAAACCCGTCGTCAGCCAGCAGTTTGTCCGTCAGCTGGACCAGATCGTCGCTCCATCCCAGCCTTTCCGCCGCGCCTGCGGCGCCTGCGAACGAAGGCGTCTGCATCAGCTCAAGATACTGCTCGTTCTGCGCCGCCGCCCTCGTCGCGACCTCATCGATCCACTCCCCCGCGAAGCGCTTATCGTCGCCGAAACGGCCAAATGTATCGAAAAAGTGATCGTGCCCCGACTCGCCTGTCACAGGCACAAAAGTCCGCATCGAGAATGCGTCGATCAGCTCGTCGTAAAGGTGCTGATCCGCTGGCGCGTCTTTAGCTGCCCCTTCGCCCGCCGGACACTGCGGCTCATGGCTCTTCGCGTCCATCCGCAGCGCCGCTGCGTTCACGCAAATCCCGTCCTCGCCAGCCTCGCGGATGAACGTCTCGGCATACACAGCCCCACCAAGGTGGTTGTGCAGATCGGCCCCCTTGGGCATGCGGTAAAGAAATGCGCGCAGCGCCAACGGACCTTGCTTCCTGGCTTCTTCGAATGCGCGAGCAGTCCGCGTCTCAGCAGGTGAAACGGCCTGGGCAGTCAGCCGAGCCGCGCAGCAGAGCACAACACAAACAGTCAGAACTGGAAGTACAACACGCGCACGGCGGGTCTGGGACATTGTCTTTCATTTTCCTCGGAGAGCGCTGAAGCACAAGTGTATCGCGGAGTAGTGGCCGAAGTACCGGACCTACAACTTGGAAAACCTGTGGCGGCGGCTTGTGATGCCGAAGGGGATGGGGACCTCGTCATTAACCAGTTTGCAGGCAACAGTTGGTGAAGACCGGCGGACGGCTATCAAGCGTGCTCGTTACTATTGGCTGCTGCTGGCGGAAAGCTATCTGAAGCGGCGTCTGTTCGAAAGCATATTGCGGCAGACCATCCGATTATGTGGGTTCGGGGGGTAACTGATTTCGGTAATGCCCCGGTACCAAACTACTGCGTTCTTGACACTAACCCAAAAGAATAATTTAATCTCAAAAATCCTCGTTCTGCCGCCCCCCGCATGTTCGCAATCAATTGCAGACAGAACACTCCGCGTATATTCTTCGGTGACTCAAAAAGCGAAACGGGAATTCCCCCTTCCGAGTTGAAATCAATGACGAACGCCCGCACTTACGTAGTTATTTCCCCAGGGAAAAGCATCGTCCGACAAAAGGGAAGGTCGAGATGACAAAAATCCCTTTCTGCGCATTTGTTCTGTGCTGGCCGTGCTCGGTTTGCTTTGGCCAAACCTGGTCAACGCTTCCGGTGGACCTGGTTGTGCCGATGAACACCAGCACTCCCGGCACAACCCTCACACAGGGAATTATGGATGCCGGCACGGTGTACGGCGCCAGCTGCGACGCAGGAGCCAACTGCATTTGGGGTCCGCCAGCCACCGGCGCTTTTACCGTCGGGGCGAATCCGGGGGGTCTCGCAAACCTCGGCCCAGTGGCCGTCAACGGAGGGACAACCTACGCTGCAAACACCTTAAATTATAACAGTGTTGCCTACAATACTGATATTCCAGGTCCAGGCACCACTGTAACTCTGGACATTAGTGGCGCCCCAGGCACAGCAACGAGCGTATCGGGATTAGTTGGCCTCACGACCCCGCCAATCCAACCCGAAATGGCCAGTAACATAGACATGCTTATCTTTTACTCCAGCAACGGGGACTACGCTGCGATGCAGTTCAATCCACACTGCACCGGATCTACATACGGCGTCTGGATTGAAGTGAAACCTACTGCGCATTCATCCTGCATCAGCGTGCTGCCGCAGACGAGCTACTACTTCGCCATGTATTACAACTTTACGAGCGGCCTTGCGACTCTGTACGTCTACAATCCCAACGGAAAGCTGTTCGGCAGCACCAGTATTACATCGGGCGATACGGGGGGCACTTTCGCACTAGTTCGTTTCGGCAACGATGAGAGCGGATTTGCGCCCGGTACTTCGTACTTTCAAAATCTCATGCTCAATTGGACGACTGCGCCGAACCCGATGTTCTGGACGCCGGGTTCTGTCTTGAACCCGAATCCGAATCCCAATCCGGAGTCGTTTGTCGCGGTGAGTGACTTCAACGGGGACGGCAAGAGTGACATTTTGTGGCGCGACACCAGCACCGAGCAGATCTATGAGTGGCTAATGAACGGGACCGCGGTTACCAACACCGGGAGCCCGGGCGCCCCCACCTCGGACTGGGTGATTCAGGGGGTGGCTGATTTCAACGGCGACGGCTACGCCGATATCCTGTGGCAGAACAGCACCACCGGCGAGGTCTACGTCTGGCTGATGAACGGGACTTCGATTGCGATCCAGGG
>Ga0182012_10000029_pt1 | contig 146663 bp, 136 predicted proteins | sample 612S2SmetaG_FD_120486 | JGI IMG/M metagenome (GOLD analysis project Ga0182012, IMG submission 120486) | Permafrost microbial communities from Stordalen Mire, Sweden - 612S2S metaG | ecosystem: Environmental > Terrestrial > Soil > Wetlands > Permafrost | place: Sweden: Stordalen | collected... | reverse complement strand
TAAATCCTGTCGCAAGCGTCATTTCGGCCTGCAATCATTCAATTGATGGAGTCCAGAAGGCTTTCGGAGCAGAGCAGGTTTGGAGCCGAACCCACAGCAGACCGACACCGGACTTTTAATCCGGCAGGGTGCGGTTACAACCACCTTCGATTCCACCATTTATTGCCTAGCGGTGGAACCTCAGAATACCGGTTTTTGACCCCGAACGGATTGGTGCAAATCTGGTCAGGCCAGCTTCTTTATGGGAGCTTCGTGGTTGACATCTCAGGTTACGACCCGGTAGCGCGCCCAAATGACGCCGCCTGGCATCAATTTGTGCGACAACAGGCGCAACTTAGCGGCTGCTTTGGCACGAGTTCTGCCCGGGATATCGAAGATGCTGGCAATTCCTGTCCCGCCGTCGGCCACCGGCACGGTGAGGTGGCTGACCTCGTCTACGAGGCCGGCTTCCAGCATGGCGCCGTTGAATTTGCCGCCGCCTTGCAGCATCAGCTTGCGTAGCTTAAAAGCGCGGCCCAGTTTTTGCAGCGCCAGTTTCAGGTCGATTTTGCTCTTGCCGCAGAACAGATAGGACACGCCGGCGGATTGAAGATGGGCCAGGTAATCATCGCTCACTTGCTGGGTCACGAGCAGAACCACCTGATCGCCGCCGACCTCGTTTTTCTGAAAACGCAGGACGCCTTTGGCATCCGCGCCGATACCGAAGCTCCTGGCACTCTTGTTCGCGATAAAATCCCGGTGCGCAATGCGGATTTTCGCCCGCGGCAATTTTATTTTGGGGTCGTCAAATTCGTCCATCGTGGTGGTGCCCACCAACCATGCGCCGATGCCGAAACTGGCGGCGGTCGTTTCGAATAGTTCACTTTCGTGTTTATAGCCCCGCAGCTTGCCCCAGCGATGGCCGATGATTTTGCCGTCGAGCGAAGTGCACATGTGGCAGATGACGTAAGGTCTCATAGAAGTCAGCGATTGAATCTCTCTCATAAGATACACAAGAACCTCCTCATCGCGAGGCGAAAACTTTTAGCCATTTCAATAAAGACCAAACACCTGACTACGCGAGCGCAATGGCTGGGGCAAGATTTTATGAGCAACATCCTGAATAAGACGATTGTGCTGGTGCTGAATCGGAAATGGCAGGCGATCAATATTCGCACGCCGGCAGAGGCATTCTGCCAAATGGCCACGAACGCCGCGACCGCACTCGACATCGAATTGGGCGATGGCGACCGCGCAAACGCGCTCCGCCCGGTAAGGTGGGATGAATGGCGCAGGCTACCGGTGCGCGAAGGCGACCAGTCCGTGCGCACGGTGCACGGTGCGATCCGAGTGCCGACGGTGATTGTAGCGGTGAACTTCGCCAAGGTGCCGAGGAAGCGCCCGAAGCTCTGCGCGAAGAACATTCGTGAGCGTGAAGGTAATCGCTGCCAATCCACGGGTCGGTTACTGCTCCCGGACGAGGGTAGCCTCGATCATGTCGTGCCTCGCTCGCGCGGCGGTGCGGATTCGTGGGAGAACCTGGTCTGGTCCGCGAAGGACGTGAATCAGTGCAAGGCTGAACGCCTCCCGCATGAGGCCGGGCTTACGCTGCTGAGTGTTCCGCGCGCAGCGAAGGAAATGCCGTTGTCCGTATACCTGGCTCGTGATCCGGATAAGAAGGGGATTGCGGCGTGGAAATTGTTCCTCTAGGAGCAGCCCTGATCCAAACGGGGGAGCGGGCTTCAAAGCTCACTCTCCCACTGAAAATAAAATTCACAATCGCGAACAAACCAACATGCTACGAACTTTACTTAATTCCATGGATGGGAACCGAGACTTTTTCCCGTGAAGGTGACGCTTCCAACTTCATTGACCGCCAAACCGACATTGCTTGCGAGCTTGCGCGAGTTGCCACGCCCGGCGTGGATTCTGTTCTTTGGCACGTTTCTCAATAAGTTCGGCGCTTTTGTGGTGCCGTTCCTCACCTTGTATCTGACCAGCCGGGGCTGCACGGTGGGGCAAGCGGGGCTTGCCATCAGTGCTTACGGTGTCGGGAGCATGGCAGCCTCGTTATTAGGCGGTCATCTCGCCGACGAACTGGGGCGACGCAAAACCATCGTGCTCTCGATGTGTTCCGGGGCGGTGGTGATGATGCTCTTGTCACAAGCCCGGAGCCTGCCAGTTATCATCGCGTTGACAGCGCTGACGGGATTGACGAACGAATTCTATCGACCGGCTAGCACTGCGTTGCTCGCCGATCTGGTGCCTCCCGGCCAGCGGATCACGGCTTTTGCAACGCTGCGCATGGCTTTCAACGCGGGGTTTGCCTTTGGTCCAGCGACGGCCGGCTTTCTGGCCGCGCTGGGATATTTCTGGCTGTTCGCGGGCGACGCAACAACGTCGTTGTTGTTCGGACTTGTGGCGTGGTTTGCACTGCCGGGCGGCGGACAAGGCCGCCAGAACAATGCCAGCTGGAGTGAAGCCCTGACCGAGTTGCGCCGGGACAGAAAGCTGCATCAATTGCTGCTGGCGAATTTTGCCATTGGACTCCTCTTTTTCCAGATTGCCTCAACCTTTGGCCTGTATGTTCTGCAGTTGGGATTTTCTGCCGCCACTTACGGGGCGGTTGTTTCATTAAACGGTGCGCTGGTGGTTTGTCTTGAACTGCCCATCGTCACCATCACCCGCCGCTTTCCCACGCGACGGGTCATGGCGGCTGGCTATTTGTTGTGCGCCCTTGGCTATGCGCTTAACGCTTTTGCGCACACGATTCCCGCGCTGGTAAGCTGCATGATCTTTTTTACCTTGGGCGAAATGATAATGATGCCGATGTCCTCGGCTTACCTTGCCAACCTGGCACCGGTGCATATGCGCGGTCGTTACATGGGAGTGTCCGGTCTGACCTGGGCATTGGCCTTGATTATTGGTCCGGCCGCCGGCATAAAATTGTTCGTGACTGAGGCCAAGGTCTATTGGCTTGTCTGCGTTGCTTTGGGAGTTTTTGCGGCGGCGATTATCTCGATTCAGGTGGAGGCTCACGCCGCGCAGGATAGAGTTGCTTTTCGGGCTACTCGAAAGGTTGTCGAACAAAAAGAATCTTGACCGGATTTATTTTTTAAAAACTTTGAAATCCAGCATGGCGTTGAGGCTGCCTTTGGCGATAAAATTCACAAAACGCAAAATGACTATGAAACGATCTTTCTCCCCCGTTGCTCATTTAATCACGGCTTCAGGCCGGCTGCTGTTAATGTTGTTGCTCGCCTGCATCTTGTGTCCAGCTGGCGTGCAGGCAGAGGTTCGCCTGCCGCACGTGTTTGGCAGCCACATGGTTTTCCAAAGGGAAAAGCCGCTGACCATTTGGGGTTGGGCGGCGCCCGGCGAAACTGTGACGGTGCAATTGGGCACGGTGAGCCAGACGGCGCAGGCTAATGATCTCGGCGAATGGAAGGTGGTGCTGCCGGCGATGGAAGCAGGCGGACCTTACACCCTTACCGTGAGCGGTTCGAGCACCGTGAAGTACGATGACGTCATGGTTGGCGAAGTGTGGTTGTGCTCGGGGCAGTCGAACATGGAATTCGGCCTTGGACGCGTCAAAAATGCGAGTGCCGAGGTGGCCGCCGCCAACCATCCGGGCATTCGCCTGCTGATGGTTGAAAACCGCTGGACTCCGCTTCCCCAGAGCGACATGGATGGCACCTGGAAAGTGTGCACACCCGAGACCGTGGTCGAGGGCGGCTGGCAGGGCTTTTCCGCGGTCGCCTATTTTTTTGGACGCGAACTCAACGCGAAACTGGGTGTGACCGTCGGTTTGATTGATGCTGATTGGGGCGGCACCCGCATCGAGTCGTGGACGCCGCCCGAGGGTTTCGCGGCCGAGCCCGCCTTGAAGCAGGAATATGAAAAGGTGCAAGCAGGTGATCCTCGCACGGATCTTCATAGGCAGAGATTGCAAACGACGCTGGACCAGTATGACCAATGGCTGCAAACGGCGCGCAAGGCGATGGACGGCAAAGAAGTCGTCCCGCCCGTTCCGGCGTATCCCGACGAATTGCTGGCACCGCACGATTTGCAGCAGGCCACAGCACTTTATAACGGCATGATTCATCCCCTTGAGCCCTTCGCTTTGCGCGGAGCCATCTGGTATCAGGGAGAAGCGAACATGGGAGAGGGCAGGCGGTATACCGAACGTTTGAAAGCGCTGGTGACGGGCTGGCGCACCCTCTGGAACGAGGGGGATTTCCCTTTTTATCTCGTGCAAATCGCGCCTTATAATTATGGCGGCAACCCGGAAACTGAAGCGGAACTTTGGGAAGCCCAAGCCATTGCGGCTGACACCATGCCCAACGCGGGCATGGCGGTAGTCAATGACATCGGCGATCTCAATGACATTCATCCCACTGACAAGCAGGATGTCGGGCACCGGTTAGCCCTGCTTGCATTGGCCAAAACCTACGGGCAGCAGGATCTGGTCTACAGTGGGCCGACTTTCAAATCCCTGGCGGTCGAAGGAAATACTCTTCGGGTCACTTTTGATCACGTGGGCGGCGGGTTGGCCAGCCGGGACGGCAAACCGTTGGATTGGTTTGAAGTCATTGACGGGGATGAGGGAGGATTCGTCAAAGCTGATGCCCGCATTGATGGGGACAGTGTGATTCTGTCGGCAGACGGAGTACAACATCCGGTGGCCATGCGATTTGCGTGGAGCGGCCTGGCGGTGCCCAACCTGATGAATGTGGAAGGGCTCCCGGCTGGCGCGTTCCGCGCGGGAAGCGTACCCAAGCGCGATTGGGTTGGCATGAATGTTCCCGAGGCGAAGGATTATGACGTGATTTACGATTTAGACCTGACCAAACTCAGCTCGCCGATTAATTACGATGTGGACAATCATCAAAACGTTCACCGTCCTTTCGATCGCATCGCGTACTTTGTGGAATTGCAGGACTCGGACTGGAACACCAAGGATCTTTATGTCTCCATGAACGCATTCACGGATGATCCCGGCAAGATTGGCGTTCCTGCGTTCGGCTTGGGCGAACATTTTCAACAAAACGTTGCCGACATGGATGTGTTTTCGAATGTGAAAGGAATCGTAACCGGCACCCATCTGGACGGCGGCAACCTTGAGTTCTGGCCGAACAATTACGCGCCACAAAACAGTGCCAATGTGCCGAACGCTTCTTCGGAGGTTTTTGACTTCGGCGACCAGCCAACCGATCCCGAAAATGGTTACGGCTCGATGCAGGTGCATAATCACGATGCGCGGCAGACGCTGTTCGCGATCAATCACTGGAGTGAGGGGGCCCATGCAGATGTCGGCATTGGGAATCAACCCACTAACAATCCCGATTGGACTTTTGCGGCCAATGCCGGCAGCTATAAGGTCATGCGTTTGCAAGTGTTTGTTCATTTTCGGTGAAGGGGCGGCACAAAAACCATAACAGTCAGGGCTCCACGGAGTATCGCCCCACCCAGAGAATATTTTTTCAAGGTGACGGTAATGGCGGCAAATCAGTGAAGCTATAACGCCTTCGGTGGCAGCATTGTTCCTTGAAGTGCTCCAAGGTTGTTTCCGCAAGCAAGGCGGAAATTTTATATTGATTTACTAAAATTGGCGGAGGCTTCAGTTTTTTGATTCTGGAAGCTGCGCCAGAATTTCAAGGGGGAGAGGCCCAGGAGGATGATGATGAGTTGGCTGGTGACGAAGAACATGAGCCATTGGAAGGCCGCGTTAGTAAATCCGTAGCTGTGGAGGCCAATACCGAGCATGTTGACGCCGAACCAGGACCAGCTGGTGATAATGTTGCCAATGACGGCGAGGATCATCAGGCCGCGTTCGCGGACCAGACCGCCCCAGCGGGCGTGGAGGATGGTAGCATTCCAAAGCACGATGAGAAGAGCACCATTTTCCTTCGGATCCCAGCCCCAGAACCGGCCCCAGGATTGATCGGCCCAGATGCCGCCCAGGACGGTGCCGATGAAGCTGAAGAAAGTGGCAAAACAGACGACTCCGTACACCATGCGCGCGAGCGCCTTGGCGGAGGGCGTGGTCAAGGTGGTGGTGAGCAGGCCGCGCAGAATATAAATGATGGCGAGCAATCCGGCGACAAAGGTTGAGGCGTAACCCATGGTGACGGTGACGACGTGGGTGGCGAGCCAGAAGTTGGTGTTCAGCACGGCGCGCATCATTTCCATGGTGTCGCCGCCAAGGGCAAGGTTGTGCGCGATGATGAGGGTGACGAATCCAACAAAAGAGGCCACAACGCAACCAACGCCATCGCAATAGATTTTTTCAAGGATCATGCCGAGAATGACGGCGCCCCAACCAATGAAGACAGCGGAGGAATACAGGTTGGTCACGGGCGGACGGCCCTCGAGGTACATGCGGAACCCGAGGCCGAAGGTATGCAGGGTCCAGGCGAGGGCGATCAGATAAAAGGCCGATCGCCGCAGCCAATCGGTCATCCGGAACCACGAGCTGAACGCCAGCAGCAAGGCGACAATGTAGATGACAGTGGCAAGGTAGAAGGGTTGGACGCTATTGAAAATAAACTCGGCGCCCGCTTTATTTAGTTCGGGTGAATAGCGGTCAGCCAGCGATATGCGGTACTCCGCCGCGGCTTGGTTGAAAGCAGCTGGGTTGTTGGCACGGAAAGCGGAGACCATGGTGGCGTAAGACTTGACGGCGGGATTAAGCTGGCCGTCACGTACGCTTCGCAAAAGATTGGTGCCGATGTTTTCCCAGGCGTCGCGCGGGGAATGGTCGTTGGCCGGGGGGATGGTCAGGAGGAGCGAGTATTTGGCGGTGGTATCGTAATTTGCCATGAAGCTAAGGAGAAAACTGAGGGCGTCGCCATCCACCTTTTCTCCCGCGGCCCGGGCGCGCATGGCGGCAATCCCCGGGGGAATGCTTTTCTGGAAGACCGCCAATTCTCTGGCGAAATCGGTGGTGCCGGGCGGTTTCAGGCTGACCTCGAGTTGATCGTAGAGGTTGACGGCGGCGTAGAGCTTCATGATCTGTGACTCAAAGACGCTCCGCTTGGACGATTCAATGCCGTCGATCCGGTCCGCCTGCCGCCTCAATTCATCGATTCCCGTCTTGAGTTGGTTGTACGAAAAATAAACCTGGTTTTGCGACAGCTTGAGGAGCGCGAGGACTTCGCTATTGTCCACGCGGAAGATTTTCCAGCCGTCGGCCACTTCCGGGTTGGCCAGGGTGGTCAGCAGCCATTCGGTGGCGCTGGCAGCCCGACCGTCGTCGAGCAGGACCGTCTGTTTCGTGCGAATTTGCAACAGGGAATTGCGCGCGACCGAATCGAGAGGCTGGATTCTTCCGTCCATGAGCACGGGCAAGCGGCCGAAATCGCGGTAATGAAATCCCGTTTCAGGTTTGGGGAAAAAGGCGGAAACGATCCAGGCGGCAAATATGGCAAGACAGATCCAAGGTATGAATCTGGTCAGGCTGTTTTTCGCATTCATGAGTTCCTCCGTTTCAAAAAGGGAATTAAGTGCATGAGAAATTGGATGAGCAGGCCGACACCCACCAAGCCACAAGCGAGGTAGGGGGTGAGCCAGCCGGGATTATGGACAACTTGCAGGACGCTGCCGCGGTCGTCGGGATCGAAGCTGGCCTGATAAAAGGTTTCGCCGGCATAGCGCAGGGGGTTATTCATGAAAATCAGGACCTCACGATCCTCGCCGGTGTCGGGGCGTTGCAATCGCACGCGACTGGAAAAGTTTTTCGGGATGTCGGTGCCGGGATATTTATCGTGCTTGAATTCGAGCAGCCGCAGGCTGAATGGCATGTAAAAGCGTTCGGGGCGGAGGATTAACTGGTATTCGCGACCCTGGAAGTCAAACGTTTGGGGCTGACCAAGGAATTCAGAAACCAGAAAGGTGCCGGCGCTGCCTGCTGGACTGCTGATTTCCACGATGGCGGAGGGCACATCGGTTTTCTCCATCGCAGTTTCGTGGGGTAGTTTGCGCCACCAGAGATCGCTGCCAAAGCCGGCGCTGGCCTTAATGACTGCAAAGCCCGCGGTCGGGCTGGTCGAGAGCTCGGAGTTGGCGTAAAAGGTTGCCACCTGAATTTGAAACGGTAATTGGGAGGACTGAAAGGATTGCCGGCGGGCCAGAAGCTGGCAGGGGATGGCGAGCACCTTGTCAGTGTTGGTATCGGTGATATCGATCACGGCGAGTTCCGAGGCTCGCTCTGATTCGGAATAGTTTTTGGCTTCACCGAGGCGCAGGTGCTGGGTGCTTTCCACGGAAAGAACATCCGTAAGCATCTGGCCGGCCAGCAAAAGGACGATGCCAAGATGAATCAGGGCAATGCCGATTTTGCGTTTGCCAGGTTGATAATAGCGGAAGTGGGAGACCACGAGATTAATCAGGAGCACGCCACCAATCAAGTAACCGCCCGGGAAAATGGGGATTTTCCAGGATGCTCCGGCGGGATGCCAGTAGATCAGGTAGCTCCGGAAGATTTCGCTCTGGGCCCGGTAAAGCCCGATTTGCACTTGGGCCAACGTCCCCCAAAAGACGATGACGCAGCCCAGCACCAGGCAAGTCACGGTGAGCCGGAGCGATGAAAAAAGCTGGATGACTTGCTTCACCATGGAATTAGTAGTTGACGCCCTCGACGAAGTGAAGGAACGCGTCCCGCTGGCTGGCGACGATGGACGGGTCGCCCATCATTTTGTAAAACCAGGACTGACCGGATTGGTTCACCGCGACGGCGAGCACGCGTCCGGGTTGGCCCGTTTGTATGCTGACGCCGGACAGGTCCACCAAGACCGCATCGCCGCTCTTGACTTGGACCGGAATGGTGGAGATGTCGTTGGCGGGTGGCAAGCCGAGCTGTCCGCGCCAACGATTGACATTGGCGGCGAGACCGCCTCCATCTCCGATGGAGCGGCTGATATTGACGGCCGCGCGTTGGCCGCCTGCTCCCGGGATGAGAAATTTGGCGATGAGAAATTGGCCGCCGGAAACTTCCTGCCAGCCCGAAGGCACCTGCCAGGCAGGCTGGCCCTCGTGGGAAATGGGGGCGGCGGAATCCGTCGCGGCATTAGCGCTAGTGGAGAGATCGGGATGACCTGTCGGCAAGGCGGCTTGCGACTGCTGTGAGGGAAAATTGAGCGATTGCAGGAAGGCAATGAAGGCGGGTTTCTGCTGTTCAACCAAAGCAGGGTCGCCGGTCATTTTATAAAACCAGGTCTTGTCATTGCGATGCTGGATGACGCCAAGAATGCGGCTGGACGCGCCACCGATGTCATAAAGCTGCGCGGGTTGGCCGCCAGCCTCCACATTTTGGGCGGAATTTTGCAACACATCAACCTCAGCGGGCGGCAAACCGGCCTGCCCGCGCCAGCGATTGACGTTGGCAATGTCACCGCCCGCAAGGCCGGACAGTGGAACAATGCTCAGGTCGGCAGTCTGGCCGCCGGCGCCGGCAATTTTAAAGGAAGCCACGCGCATGGCGGCAGGTGCAACTTCCGTCCAACCAGCCGGAGTCGTCCACGACAGAGGCGGGGTATTTTGGGTGTCGGAAGCGGCGATGCTGGCGGGCATTTGCCCTGGCAAACTGCCCATGGTTGAAATATCCGGATGCCCCGGCGGCAAGGCCGGGTTTGACAAGTTGGTAGTCGAGGCAGCGGATTGGGCCGACGGATCTCTGTCACTGGCCACCTGGTAGACCTGCACCTGGTCCTGGTGGCAACCGGTGGCCAGTAGCAGAAGCGGTGTCAGGCGAAAAAGTGAAGTGATTTTATCGCGGCTTTTTCCAAAATGATTCATCATAATATTATTGAACCCCAGCGGGCGGCCATGTTGTTGATAATGATTGCGCATAATTGCTTGCATTAATCTGCGGGGAACAGAGGGGATCGACCAACCATGGATTGCCATTTACAACACAATATTTGACAGATGATGACGTTCGGTTGGAGCCACTGACGAACCACAATGAATTTGCGATAGGCCATTCGCGTCGCCGGCGTTAATGGAAGGCGATGGGAAATCGCAAGTCCAAAGTCAGAACTGGTACTGAAGGCTGGCCATGATCAGCTGCCCTTTAAAATTGCTGTTTCCGCCGGTGAGCGCGTCCTCGTAATCATAATAGCCGTACTTCAGGCTCGCGCGCAGGTGTGGATTGATGCGGCGGGTGAGCGTGGCGGTCACGGCGTGTTCGCGCGAACCGGCGCCCAGCGGCACGCCGCCCGGGGAATTGTTCACATAATCATCCGCCTGATAATAAAAATAGTCGAGGTTCAGGTCCGTCTTGTCGTCCAGCACCAGTCTGGGCGAAAAATTCAATGTCCAATAATTATTCTCCGCGTTGAGAACAGCGGCGGCTGTCGGCGGCGTTGCCTGGGAGGCGACGGCGGCGGTATCCTGCGATGCGGGTGTTGCGGTGGTGCTCAGTACATAGCTGAAACCAGCCTCGAGGCTCAATCTCGACCACGGAACCCAACTGATGTTCTGGCCGATAATGTGGCTGTGCATCCTCGACGTTTGCTGCATGCTTAAACCAAAGGTTGGATCGGGCGTGGTGTCAATCGTGGAGACTTGGTATTCGTACCGGCTGATCAGGCTGAGGTTTCGAAGGAGATGCAGGGTTGCACGGCAGTTGCCGTCAAAGGTCTCAAGACTTTGAATGGTAAAATAGCCCGGGTATGTATCCCCATCCGGCGTGCTATCCGTAGAAGCAGAATAGTTGTAGCGATCATTTTTGTAATAGCCGCCAAAGTCCAGGGCCAGACGGCTGAGGGGATACCAATTGGCGCCGACCGAGTATTTCTGCAACAAGCTGGTGTCGTCGGTGTAATTCGTCACCCCCGGCACACCAATTCCGTCCACCTGGCTCAAGCCGCCGAATTGGTTCAGGTTTCCGCTGCTTTCATCCCATTGGCCGCCCGCGGAAAGGACCCAGTTGGTAAAGCCGGTGTAACGCAGGTCGAGGGCTTCGCAGACGTCAATCACGTCCCTCGAGCTTTGGCTGTTGAAAGGTTCGGTGGGCAATGAGCTTAACGTTCCGACCCCGGTGGAGTCGGCGCTCCAGCTTTCCTTATTGGCACGAATGGAGGGGATAATGTCGAGCGTATTGATGGGAATGGTGAGCAGGTTCAAATCCAAGGCGTATTCCTGCAAATGAGAATTGCCAACCAGATTATTGTATCCATAAGGGTCTCCGAGAATCTGGCTGCCGGAAAAATTGTTATCCAGATTGGCGACCATGCCGCCTGCCGAAACGAATACATGCTGTTGAATCCACTTTTCGCCGGTGGCGGAGGCACTAAAAAGATTGTATGTATTCTTTTGATTCCCGTTGACGTCATACGCCGACGATGTGTCGGGAAAAAACGTCGAACACAGGCCATCGTTTAAATCGCCGTGTTCTAAGTGCAACCCCAGGCCCAAATCCGTGTGCCAGAGATTTTTTTTGGCATTTAAATCAAAGGCATCCACTGTTTCATCAAAATTATAAAGACTGGCCGCAAGTCCTTGCACGGCCGATGAAGATGACGGGTTTGGATGCACCGGGGCCCAGCTGGTCGAGTCTTCGTTGCCGTTACGGTAGCTGTGTGTGTATTGGAAGGTGATACTCGGCAAGTTATCCAAGGTTAATCCTCCAAGGAACGAATACTCGCCGCGGTCCAGAGCCAGCGGGTTGTTACCTTTTAGACCGTAGTATTGCGTCCCGGTGGGCGGAAAAAAAGCGCCGATGTCATCAGACCACGTACGGGCATTGTCGGCGTGAAATTGAAGAAACCACTTTTGGGGATGCTCGAGGCGCAAATTAATGTCGTAGTCGTGCTGGTCATAAAGGCCGCGCCCGTCCAGGGTTAAAGTTGTGTTGGTAAAAACGTTGCCCTGAACATGGAGGTCGCTAATGCCGCCAAACCCGCCCGGGTTCCAGCTTTGCATCGCCTGCGCCTGCGCCCGGTTGCCTTGGGTCAGGAAACCACCGGCGGTAAATTCAACCCAATTGTTGTAAGTGTTGGTGCCGCCTTCAAAATAATCCTGCGGTGCCATCGGCGGGGTGTTGGTGTCCGCAGCGCGTGCCGCCGCGCCAAACACCGCCGGCAACACCCAAAGAAAACGGCACAGACTCACGCCATTGCTCGGCCGGGTTTTTGTTGGTGTATTCATAGCAGTGGGAACGCTTAAAATCCCAGGTATGGGTTGACGCGGGAGCCGTGCACCGCCTCGTGGCAACCGGCCGTCCAGCAGGTGCCTTCCGCCAGGCGGACGGTATGGTCGGACCCGCCGATTAAAATACTTGAACCTGTGTATTGTTCGAAGTGGCAGCGGAGGCAGAGATTGGCATCCCGATCCACCAGCAATTTGGCGTTGATTGAGCCATGCGGGTTGTGGCAGGTGGTACAACCTTCGCGCAGTGCCTGATGTTCAAAGACGTATGGGCCCCTTTGCGTGGGATGGCATTTCAGGCAGTTGTCGTTTTGCGAGAGCAACTCCGTGCCGCCCCCTTTGAAAATGGAGCCCTTATGGGGGTCATGACAGTCGGTGCAGGTCATCCGGCCTTCGGGCACGGGATGATGGGTCGGCAATTCAAACTGCGCGCGAACTTCGGCATGGCATTGGTAACAAACAGTTTCTTGCGAACGGGGCGGATCGTTGATGAGGCGAGCGCCGTAACTGCTGCGGCTTTCGCGTCCCGGGGTGAAGGAGTAAGGTGGCAGGGTGTCGCCGCCTGAATTCGAGTGGACGCTACCCGGGCCGTGGCAGGATTCGCATCCGGCGTTCTGCGCATTGTTGCCCTCGGCCATCAGGCGCGCGTGATCGGCGGTGGGGAAATCGCGGCAAATATCGTCGTGACACTGGTCGCATTGGTCAGACCCGATATAAGTTGCGCCCGGATAATTGGGCAGCGCCACTTCTGTCCGGTACACGGTGCTGCAAGAAACGACCGCCAAAAGCAAAAGTGCCGCGCAGGCTGCCAGCAGCGTCGTTCTTCGCGTTTTGCAGAGGATGAAATGGCGAATAATCATGGGCGGGTGGAGTCGGTGTTATTGATACAATTCGCTTTCAATCCAGCGTTGGGCGGCCTCCAGCAGCTCGATGTCGTAAGGGCCGTTGTGGACGCCATAGCTGCCGTCGTATAAAACGAGATACAAATCGAAGCGCGCCATCTTGATATCATCGGGAATGAGTGCCTGAGCAGTAGCGTCTGGTCCGCTGGTACCCGTGGATAAGTTGCCGGGGGTCGTATATTCCCAGGTGAGGGTTCCGAATTGTTGGGCCACCGTCGCCAGCGCCGCGTTGGTCGAGGAAGCCGCGGAGTTGGTCGCCCAAAGGTCGAGATAGGACTTTGTCTGTTGAATCTGGCCCGCGATGGTATTGGTGACCAGCTGGACCAGACCCGCCGGGTCGCTGTGGCAATTATAACACAGTTGATAGGAAGCCACCTCAAACGTATGGCCGCTAGAGTCATTGGTCGCCTGCATATGACATCCGGCGCATTGCATTTCCAGACGCGAGTGGGTGGAAGGGTAGCCAGGGCTCGGGCCCGCGGCCAGTTGGCCAACGGTGCCCAGCAGCATGTTGTATTGCGGCGATTCATGAGGCGACCGGGAGGTGTCGGTCCAGGCCGCTCCGCGATCATTGTGGCATTGCGCGCAGCCGTTGAGATTGGGGTTGTAGACGTTCGTGAAATTATCCGAGGTAGTCAGAACAAAATCATTGGTCGAGTTGAGGGCGCACAGGAGCTGGTTGGTGTAAACCGGGCCAAGTTCGTTGTTGGTAATGACGCTGACGTTTCCGGTCAGAAGATTGGTAAAGGTAATCACTCCGTTTAACGCGTTGGTCCAGACATGTTGCGCGTGAGGGTCGTGGCAGACGGCGCAGGTAATGGGCAGGTTAAAATCATTGGTCAACGTCACGCTTGGATTCTGGCCGGCAATCAAGGCGAGGCGCGCCGAGCCGGAGTGGCAGCGACCGCAACTGCTAATCTCGGCTGCCGAGGCATTCATGCTCGACAACGCGTCGGGCGGAATGGTGGCATGCGGCGAGGCGCTCCAGTTCTCGAAGAACGGCGGGTGCCAGGCGGCCACGGAGGCCGGAGCATACCGGGCACTGTGACAGCCGCCGCAATCCTGCGCCGCCAACTCCAACTGCGGGATGACCGTGGGGTCAAAGGGACTGGCAGCGTGATTGGCGGCAGGACCGTGGCAGTTCTCGCATTGAACCCCTTCAAGCTGCGGGGTCTTCGAGGAGCTGACGAAGCCGCTGGCCAATCCATAGCCGACGCTATGGCAGGCGAGACAGGAGTGGTTGGTCTGCCCGCCGGCGGCCACGAAAAACGCGTTGGTGAACGCGCCCGCATGCGCCGTGAGCGCCACAGTGGTCTGAATGTTGCCATGGCACTCCGCGCAAGCGGATGCGCCGGCATAGTTCGGCGCCGGGCCGGATACGCGGAAAAAATCGGTACTGTTAAAATCAGTAATGGTGGCGGTCCGAATCAGATTGGTGGGACCGCCCAGCTTCTGCCATTCGGATTCTAATAGATTAGTTCGATGCCAAACTTGATAGTAGCCCGATGGACCAGCCCAAGTGATGGTAACACCGTTGGTGGCAAGTTGGATGCCGCTCAGAATAGGCAGGCCAGGCATTCCACCCGGTGTGGTGACCGTCAGATGTTGAACGCTCTGAGCCGCCGCGGCCGACAGGGCCAAAACCGCCAGCAAGGCGAACAAAACAAGCGTTCTTATAACGGGCCAACGAGCAGCCAGAGAGAATAGGCAGCGCCAGCGACGGCTGCCGCCTTTGGAAAATATTTGATTTAGGTCCACGTTGCCCATTGCTTGAGCAAAACATGACAGGCCGATGAACTGGCGGCTCTCCCTCCTTTGCCAATTTCTTACCATTAGCTGTTGAGCTGTCAAAAAAACTTGCGGCAGTAGATGGTTGTGATGTATTCTCCTGCGCGCGCGAGGGTGAAATTTGCCTACAGATATTGATAGGCGCGGAACAAGGGTGACTTGTTCACTCATGACCGGACACAAGATGAAACTGGCATTTAACAATAATATTTGTACCACAAAAGAAACGGAACGCCTGGGTTCCGTGCGCATTGTCCTGCTGGTGGTGGTTTCCTTTTCCATGGGCGTTGCCGCCACGGCTTTCTGGTTTCATCGGCCTGGAAACAGCAGTCCGGGAATTCCAGTTTCCCAGATTGCGGCAGAGTCCGCCGCGCGGCAGCCCGCCCCTGCGCCCCAGTCTCCTCCGCCCATGGTGAGCCCGCAGCCCGTGGATCCCGCCACGATTGAAGAGGTCAAAAAAAGTGTGCCGAATTATGCATCCATTTCGCTGGAGGACGGCGAAAACATTCTGCGTACGGCGGCCCTCAAGGATTTTGCAGCTGCGGCGAAGGAAATGGATGACCAAGTTGCCACCGCGCAGCAACAACTCCAAGATACCCAAAGCGGACAGTCCGCGGACGAACAGCAGACGGCGATGAAACATCTTCAGGAAACTCAGGCGGCCGAGGCGGAAAAACTCAAAGAGATTGCCGCGCGGTTGCAGGCGCAAATCACGGCATTGAAAAGCTTGAAGACCCAGCAATAAACTTCAGGCCAAAGACTGACCGCGGTTTGTTGATGCGATTTTCAACACGCAAAACGATGGGTGTCATGTTGAGGCGGTTCAAAAGTGAGGCCGACCGCGGCCGTTTTTCCAGGCTTATACCGAGAGTGCGCGTCCTTGTTTCTTCATGCTTAAATTTGTTCCTAGAGTCGAGCCAGGTTGGCAGCGCTAGCCTTTCTCATATTAAATAGGTTCGATCCAACGATATGGTCATAGGGGGTGAAGATTCGTGGGATTACCAGACCGGTGTCTCTTCCGGATCAGCGCGCACTTAAAGACTGCTTTGCAGACGACCGCTACCAATTGTCTCTTGATCAGGCGCTGCTGGTTAAATTGCCCATAAAAGTTCATTGGCCGCAGATTCAGGGCAGGCGCGAACATCGTTTTTTTAAACTGGGTTCATCTGCGGTCAAAAGCATTCGCAACCTTTGCTCGACTAACGCGTCTATCGAGAACCGTAAAACAATAATGTTGTCCCCGGCAATAAAAAACTCCTCCCCCGGTGAAGGGGAGGAGTAAGTTGACGGATCGTCTGTTCAGTCGCTACGGATTCGTCAAAACGCGGAAGAACATTTGCGGATTATTTCGCGTGGAGGTCAGATAACTGACCGGGGCACCGGTGCCGGTAATGAGATTGCCGACGTTGCTCCAGTCACCGCTCAGCGAACTGATGGCCTGGATTTGATACGTGCTACCCGCCGCGGTGTTAAATGATACCTCGGCTGCGGTGTAAATATGGATATTACCGTTGGTGGCCGAATTGACCAGCTGTGAGCCATCCTCCCACACCACTCCGCCGGGGACGGTAATGCCGGATTGGGTCGGATTGAGCCCCAAGGCATACATCATCCAGTTGGGGACGCCGTTGGTATTGTTGATGGCATTCGGTGCCGCGGCGGGATTGGTGATGGAGCCAAAGTATTCGACCGCCCATGCATCGGGCAGGCCGCCGGCCACGGAGGTGCCGGTCAGATTTGCGATGGAGGCCTGGAGCAAGCCGACGGCGTATGCGGTGTTATGCACGCCGAGGCTACCGTCGCTTTGGACGAACAAGTAGTTATAAGCCGCTTCCAGTTGAGGAACGGTCCAATTGGGGGCGGGCGTCACGGTATTATTGAGGACATTATTCTCTCCGCCAGGCAGCAGCAGGGCCAGTTTATTCATGAGAGTTTGCACCTGGGTTTGCACGCCTTGAGGGACGCCACTGCCGGCAAAATCTTCCACTGGAAAGTCAAATGAAGTGACGGTGGAACCATGGCATTGCTTGCAAGCGGCTGTGAGGCTCTCGGGCGCATTCGTGGCAGTGCCGCTCCAAGCCACTTCGAAGGTGTGACTTCCGGCGTGCAGGAACGCAGGGTCAGAGGACGAGATGCTCTGCATGTGGCAGGCCACACAGGTATTCGAAATCGAGGCATGGTCGGAGGTGGGAATAACCAGGCCATAATTGTAGCCGTTGACGCCTTCCAACATATCCGTCTGCGGACCGTGGTGCGGGCCGAAATGGGAAGAATAGACGGTGGCGGCGGTCGCGGCCTTCGAACGAGCTTGATGGCATTCCATGCACAGCAACCCCTCTCCTCCATTGGTTATGACGGTACCATCCTGAAGCGTCACGCTCGCGAGCGTTCGGATCATGTGCGGATTGTTGGTGGGGACGGTGGCGCCATGCGGCTCGTGGCAGGCCTGGCAAGTGATCGGCATATAGCTGAGGTTAACATTATTCGTGATGCCTCCTACACGAGCGATGAAACCGTATGCCGTATGGCAACCCACGCAACTGGCGCTCCCAGCGGGATCCGTGGTGGTCACGGCATGCACGGAGTTGAGCCATTCGGTGCCATAAGCATGATAAGGCGCGGCATCGTGGCATTGATTGCAATCGCCCACATCTTCACTGACCGAGATGCCAGGCCAGTTTGGACTATTGGTGTCACCCAGCAAACCGGCGTGGATGCTGCCGGGGCCATGGCAACTTTCACATTGAACATTGGCGAGCCCGGCCAAGGAGGGATAGTGGTTCTGCATACTCGCATAGTTGCCGTTGGTCAACGTGGTGGGAATCGTCCAATTAGCCAGTGTTTGCAGGTTGTAGAATCCGCCGTCAATCGCATTGGTATTGGCGTCGTAGCCGGTGGTGTGGCATTGGAGGCACTCTGCAAGCATGGGGGCTCCCGTGAAATTGGCGTTGCCGTCAATTTCGTTGGAGAAAACCTGCGAATGCAGCGTTTGAGACCAGGTAGCCCACTTGTCTTCTGCAATCTGGCCACCGCTGTGGCAGAGTTCGCAGGTTTGAACTCCCAGGTAAGTGCCGGCGTTAATGGTTTGAGTCAGATTGGTGGTGCCCTCGCTCGCGGTGTTAACGACGGCGGTGATGGTGTATTGGCCTGCAATGTCCGGGCGCAGGAATGCGCGGCCGGCCACTTGCGAGGCAAGCCGACCAGCAGGATCATAGATCGGTACATTGGCACCCAAAGGACTGTTCGTCAGCGCCGCGGTGGAACCTTTCGGCGCAGCGGTTAAATACCAGGTGACGCTGGTTATGTCGGCAGGGGGGATGGCAATATTCACTTCTGCTTCCGGAAAGACCGCCGTACCGACGCCGACCGTGGACAGGCCGCCGGAAAGTTCGGTGGTTGAAGGAAGCCCGTAAATCGTCCTATCTACATCCGTCAACGGACGAAGAACGAGCTGGCCTTGCAACGGTGGGGGCGATTGAGCTCGGGCAGTTGTCAAAGCTCCCGCAGCTATCAGGGCGGCAGCCATGATGAGGCGGGGCATCCTATGGATAATAGGTTTCATATTCATAATTGGAAGGTTGAATCTGTTTTGGTTGTCTGTTTGCGCTTATTTCAAGCTATGCTGACCGTTATGCTTGTTCGGGAATCCTTCCAAAGCCATTACGGTCAGCCGGTCAGTTTCCCAAATTGTTTTCATGTGTTTCAGGTGGTCGCCGCGGTCCCCCAAACGCCCCAGTCGGGAACGAAGGGCTGTTCGCGGGGTTCGATACGCGGCGGAGAAAGTTTGGCGATCAACGCAGCCGCGCGGCAGGCGATAATTTCATTGCATTTGGAGAGCTCCTGTTCGCGCATGCGGGAGTTTTCGCGGACGATCGTTTCGAGGTGGTCAATATTGTAGAGATACACATTTTCCAATTCGTCCACGTCAGCATCAATGTCGCGCGGCACGGCAATGTCGATGAGGATCAACGGACGGTTCCGGCGGGCGGATAAAACCGCGGCAATGTCGGCTTTGTGTAAGACGGTGGTCGGGCTGCCGGTGGAGCTGACCAGGATATCGGCTTCCTTGAGGGCTTCGGCGCGCTGATCAAAGGAAAGCGCGCGACCGCCAAATTCTGCAGCCAAGGCCTCGGCGCGCTCAAGGCAGCGGTTGGCGACCAGCACCGAGCGCGTCCCGCGCTTGGCCAGGTGGCGCACGCAAGCTTCGCCCATTTTGCCGGCGCCAAGGATCATTACCGTCCGGTCGGACAGGTCCCGGTCAAAAATCTTTTCGGCTAATTCCACAGCAACACTGCCGACGGAGGTTGCGCCGCGGCCGATGGCGGTGTGGGTACGGATTTGTTTGCCGATTTGGAAGGCGGTTTGAAACAGGCGGTTCATCACCGGGCCGGTCAACCGGGCTTGTTGGGCGGCGAGATAGGCGTTTTTTACCTGGCCGGTGATTTCCGTTTCACCAATCACCATGGAATCCAGGCCACTGGTGACGGAGAATAGATGTTCCGCGGCTTCCGCATTTTCCTTCACATAAACATAAGGCGTCACGTCGACATCCGGGCAGATCTGCTGAAAAATCCGGTGCACGCGGGATTGAGCCCACTGGGCTGTGCCATAAATCTCCACGCGATTGCAGGTGGAAAGCACGACCAGCTCTTCAAGTCCGGCATGGAGCTTGAGCCGGCAACCGAGGCTGGTGAGTTGCGCCGGCCGCACGGCCAGCTTCTCACGCACCGCCACCGGAGCAGTCTTGTAACTTAGTCCAGCGACGAAGATTTTTGGGGAACGAACTTCGGATGTGCCGTTGCGAATCATGAAATCAATTTAATGAACCCATCAAAAGTGGCTCTCCCTTCGTTGGCCAATACCTTGCATGAATTGGCCTAGACCTAGCCGTTTCGGCTGGATCAGGCCATGTGGAAGGACAAAGGGAGCACGAAGGGGAAGGGCTCGCTTCAATTAATGGGCGAGGAGCCGCAATAAATGGCCGGTGGTGATTTCTTAGGCAAGGTCGAAAAGCTAATGGGCATCAATTAAAAGGAATTCGTTGGTTAGAAACCTTCGCCCATAATCGATAGGCCAAACTATCCAAGGTCGGATTTCAGACGCTCAAACCAACCATTATTAGAGATGAAGGTACTAAACCGGCTGGACAATCAACCTGCCGGACAAAATTTGTTTATACTTTGTCAATCGGCGGTTAGTCAGAAAAGGGACGATTCCGGAATGTTTGATCATCACGGACAACAAATGCCGGAATCGACCAACATGAGTAAACAGATGCCGGTCGCGATACGCGAAAAGGCTGCCGCCTGTTTTCATTGCGGCGAGCCGTGTCCCGACGGGGCTTACAGGTTGGACACCAAACTCTTCTGTTGTCTTGGTTGCCAGACGGTTTACAGCCTGCTGCGCGAAAACGGGCTGGAACAGTTTTACCAGCTGCAAACAGCGCTAGGCACACGCGTCCGGGCCGCTGCGACTGCTGCGAGGTGGGCTTTTCTTGACGATCCGCTGGTGCGGGAACAGCTGTTGGATTATGCGGACAGCACGCGGGCTAAGGTTACCTTCCATCTGCCGGCGATTCACTGCATTGCCTGCGTATGGTTGCTGGAAAATCTCTTCAAATTGAAGCCGGGTGTCGGTCATTCACAGGTGAATTTTTCCCGGCGGGAAGTGGCCATCACGTTTGCTCCGAACCAAATCAAATTGGGCGAGTTGGCGGCGCTGCTGGAGTCCATCGGTTACCGGCCGGAGCTGACGCTGGGTGAGACGCAGAGGAAACCTGTTTCTACATTGCAAAAGCAAGAGTGGCTGCAAATTGGTTTTGCCGGTTTTGCTTTCGGCAACATCATGCTGATGTCGCTGCCCTTTTATTTTGGCCTCGACCGCCAAAATGGCCCTTGGTTTGAGCATATGGCGAGCTGGCTTGGGCTCGCCTTCGGTTTGCCGGTGGTGACTTTTTGCGCCTCCTATTATTGGCGGGCTGCCTGGTTCAGCCTCCGCCACCGGACTCTGACCATGGAAGTACCCATTGTGCTGGGGCTGACCGCAATTTACGGCCGAAGCATTTTTGAAGTCGCCACCCAGCGCGGTCCCGGTTACGGCGATTCCCTCTGCGGCCTCGTTTTCTTTTTGCTGTGTGGCCGGTTGTTTCAGAAGATAACTTATGAGCGGCTGACTTTCGATCGTGATTACATGGGGTTTTTCCCGTTGAGCGTGGTGCGCAAGACTGCCGGCGGCGAAGCCACGGTGGCCATTTCGCGATTGCAAACAGGCGATCATCTGGTGCTGCGCAACGGGGAACTGCTGCCGGCTGACAGCCGGTTGGTGGAGGGGCAAGCCTGCCTGGATTACAGTTTCGTAACGGGTGAGTCTGAGCCGGTGGCGTGTAAAGTCGGCGACCACCTTTACGCTGGCGGCCGGCAAGTTGGGGGGGCGATCGAAGTCGAAACCGTCAAGCCAGTGGCGCAAAGCTATCTGGCGACGCTATGGGACAATGAGGCCTTTCGCAAGCCGCGGGACAACGATCTGGATTCACTAACGAATCGCTACAGCAAACACTTCACGCGGCTGGTCATCGGCGTGGCCTTGGGGGCGGCGGCGTACTGGCTCTTTGTGGATGCCACGAAAGCCCTGCGAGTATTCACTTCGGTATTGATTGTGGCCTGTCCCTGCGCCCTCGCTTTGGCGGCTCCCTTGACGCACGGCACGTCGCAACGTGTGCTGGCGCGACGGAATATCTTCCTTAAAAACGCGCTGGTTCTCGAGCGCATGGCCAGCTTGGACACAATCGTCTTCGACAAAACCGGCACGCTGACCGCAGCACAGACTGGCTCGGTCGAATTCCACGGCTTTGGTGACGGCGTTCCGGCCGCAGAACTCTCGGCGAATGAGGCGCGCTGGATAGGATCGCTGACGCGACTATCGACGCATCCCAATTCAGTCCGGATTGCCAAATCGCTTGATTCCGCTGTTTTGCCGGTTGTTGGATTTGCCGAGACGCCCGGCTGCGGAATTGAAGGTCAGGTGGGCGGACGCACGATTGTGATTGGCTCCCTGGCGTGGCTGCAACAGCGCGGGAACAACTGTGCGAACAACCTCGCGGGCAATCCTTCCAGCCCGCAAACGGCGCTTTCCAATTTAGGCTCCTGCGTTGGGGTGGCGATTGACGGTCGTTATCGTGGAAATTTCCTGCTCAAACATACATTACGCAAGGAAGTCACGCGCCTGATTGAGAAAATCGGCGGCCGGTTTCAACTGGCGTTGCTGAGCGGTGACAATGAGCGTGAAGCAGCCCGGTTCAAGGACCTTTTCGGTGACACGGCCTGCTTAAGATTCAACCAAAGCCCGATCGATAAATTGAATTTCGTCCGCGAACTCCAGCGGCAGGGGCATCGCGTGATGATGGTTGGCGACGGCTTGAACGATGCGGGGGCATTGCGCCAGGCAGATGTGGGCGTGGCCGTGGTGGAACAAATCGGGGTGTTTTCGCCGGCCAGCGACGTGATTTTGGACGCGGAGCAATTACCGCGGCTGGCAGAGGTATTGAAATTATCCCGTCAATCCGCGTGTGTGGTGCGCGCGGGGTTCGGCATCTCGGCCGTTTATAATCTGGTGGGAGTTTCGATAGCGGCCGCGGGATTTCTAGCGCCGATCGTGTGCGCGATCCTGATGCCGCTGAGTTCCGCTACTGTGGTTGCATTTACCTGCCTCACGACTGCCTGGCTGGGGTCACGAACCCTCAAGCAGGAGCGGACGCAAAATGAAAGATCAACCCGGGCAGGAATTGTTCGGCCGGTCGCCACCGTATGGGAGGCCGCATGAGTGTCATCATCCTCCTGATCGTGGCCAGCCTGACGCTGGGACTGATTTTTCTCGGGGCCTTCATCTGGTCGGTTCGGAGCGGACAGTATGAAGACACGATGACGCCATCGATACGGGTATTGCTCGATGACACAGAAATCCAGACCGCTTTGCCAAAAACCGGAGGCCAAGCCGTCCCGCTTCCGGTGACCCAAAACAAAGCTAAAGAAAACAAAACCGGGGCGGTCCTAAAAACATAATAAAATGAAAAAACATATCCGCAAAAGCGGTCAAACAGGCGCGTTCGCTCTGGTTCTGGCCACCGCCACAATGGGCGCAGCGGCCGCTGGCACCACCAGTTGGTTAGACCAAACCATCTCACCGGTCTCCAACCCGATATTGTTTGAGGATCCCAAGATCAACAGCGAAGTACACCCGATCTACATGGATCATATTTTGCCGGATAGTTTTGAGTATATTAATGGCAAAACTGTCCCGCTGGGGGGCCAAGTGCAGGTATTTGCGGTGCAATTGCGCTACGCGATAAACGACCGGCTGGCCGTGATTGCCACCAAGGATGGTTACATTGAGATTCAACCGCAGCATAGCGGAATTGTGCCGCATAGTTACGGCTTTGCCGATCTGGCGGCGGGATTGAAATATCAGTTGGTGAACGACGAGAGCAACCAGGTTCTGGTGACCCCGGGTTTCACGCTCACCCTGCCCACAGGCAGCACCGCTGTTTATCAGGGGCGCGGCTCCGGCGTGTGGAATCTGTTCGTCTCGGCAGAAAAGGGATCTGGTCCGTTTCACCTTACAGGAAACCTGGGTTTCAATATTCCGGATAACTTTGCGCTCCAGACCGCGCAGCTGCACTACAGCCTGCAATTGGATTGTTTCGTGGGCCAATACTTCATCCCGTTCGCCGTGGCAAACGGTTACACGATCCTGAGCGACGGTAACCGAAACCTGATCCAAGGAGTGCAGCTCAACACCGAGCTCTATGACCTGATCAATTCCGGCAGCACCGATGCGGCGGGCAGCACGCAGCTGACTTTTGGCGGCGGATTCCGTACCCGTTTCACCCACAACGTTGATGCGGGTGTGGCTTATGAAGTGGGTGTGGTCAAGCCGGTCGGCATCTTTGCGAGCCGGCTCACGGCGGATGTGGTCTGGCGATTTTAATCGTTTTAAGCCGGTGGGGCGGCCGGGTGGTCGCACTGCCATCACCGAACTGAAAGTTTAAGAATAAGAATGAAATTATGAACATAGAAACCTTTAAATATGACAACCGGATCGTGCGCGCATTTGCCATCGCGACCGTGGTCTGGGGTATTGTCGGCATGCTGGTCGGCCTGCTGGCCGCGGTGGAATTATTTTACCCCGGGGCCAACCTGAACTTTCAGTTCATCACGTTTGGCCGCATCCGGCCGCTGCATACGAACGCGGTGATTTTCGCGTTTGTTGGCAACGGGATGTTCATGGGCATTTATTACTCGCTGCAACGATTGTGCAAGGCGCGGCTGTTCAGCGATTTCATCAGCTGGTTCCATTTTTGGGGTTGGCAGGCGATTATTGTAAGCGCTGCGATCACGCTGCCAATGGGCTATACGACCAGCAAGGAGTACGCCGAACTGGAATGGCCGATCAAGATTGCCATCGCGGTGGTCTGGGTGGCCTTCACCGTGAATCTGATCGGTACCATCCTGAAACGCCGCGAGAAGCACATGTATGTGGCGATCTGGTTTTACCTGGCGACGGCGCTGACAGTGGCGGTGCTCCACGTGACAAATTCCATGACGATGCCGGCCGGCTGGTTCAAGAGCTACTCGATGTACGCCGGGGTCCAGGATGCACTGGTGCAATGGTGGTACGGTCACAACGCCGTGGCGTTTTTCCTGACGACACCGTATCTGGGCCTGATGTATTATTTTCTGCCCAAGGCGGCGAACCGGCCGGTGTTTTCCTACCGGCTCTCCATCATTCATTTCTGGGGCCTGATTTTCATCTACATCTGGGCGGGTCCCCACCATTTGCTCTATACCGCGCTGCCTGATTGGGCGCAGTCGCTGGGCATGGTATTTTCGCTGATGCTGATCGCGCCATCCTGGGGCGGCATGTTGAACGGGTTGCTGACATTGCGCGGCGCGTGGGACAAGGTGCGGCAGGATCCCATGCTCAAGTTCATGGTGGTGGCGGTGACCGCTTATGGCATGGCGACCCTGGAGGGCCCGGTGCTGGCGATCAAAACCGTGAACTCATTGTCGCATTACACCGACTGGACAATCGCGCATGCCCACTCAGGCGCGCTGGGCTGGAACGGATTCCTGACCTTCTCGATGTTATACTATCTTTATCCGCGTCTTTACCGGACCGAATTGTGGTCCACCAAACTCGCCAATTACCATTTCTGGATCGGTTTGCTGGGAATGATGTTTTATGTGATCCCGATCTACGTGGCGGGAATCACGGAAGGACTGATGTGGAAACAGTTTAACAAGGACGGATTCCTGCAATACCCCAACTTCCTCGAAACCATTGTGCAGGTGGTGCCCATGTTCCGATTGCGCGCAATCGGGGGGTCGCTCTACACCCTGGGCGTTTTCCTGATGGCGTACAATTTGTACCGCACCGCCAAAGCCGGTCAGTTTGAGCCGGATACCGAGGCTCAGGCGCCGGCGCTGGAAAAAACACCCTCGGCTGTCCCGCACGGTCAATATAGCTGGCACCGGATGCTGGAAGGCAAGCCAATCTTTTTCACTGTTTTGGCCGTGATCGCCATTTTGATTGGCGGCATTGTTGAGATCATCCCGATGTATCTGGTGAGGGAGAATGTTCCGACCATTTCGAGTGTGAAGCCTTACACGCCGCTCGAAGTGCTCGGCCGCGACATTTATATCCGCGAAGGCTGCCTGGGCTGCCACTCGCAAATGATCCGGCCGTTTCGTTCGGAAACCGAGCGATATGGGGAATATTCAAAAGCCGGGGAGTTTGTTTATGACCACCCATTCCTGTGGGGTTCGGAGCGCAAGGGCCCCGATTTGGCCCGCGAAGGCGGGAAATACCCTGCGGCGTGGCACTACAACCACATGGACGATCCGCGGTCGGTTTCCCCGGGATCAATCATGCCGCGTTATTCCTGGTTGCTGACGCAAACAATGGAAAAGGATGCGCTGCCGGCACGACTGGAAGCCTTGCGGCGGGTGGGGGTGCCTTATCCCCCGGGTTACGAAAACGGGCCGGCACAAAAAGATCTGTCGGCTCAGGCTGATAAAATTGTGGCTGACTTGAAACAAGGTTCGATCAACGCCGAACCGGACAAGGAAATCATTGCCCTGATCGCCTACCTGCAGCGGTTGGGCACGGATATCAAACTGGCTCCGGCAGCAGCACCGGTGGTCACGGCTGCAAAATAAACGGAAAGGAAAAATTGTTATGGAACAAAAAGTATTATCCAGCATGAGTGGCGTGGGAATCTACGGGATTATTTCCATCCTCATCTTTGTCGCCTTTTTCACCATCACCCTCTTCTGGGTTATAGGATTGAAGAAGAATTACATCGAGCACATGGGCGATCTGCCCCTGGAAGGCGATGAAAAAAACACGACGGAAATCTCCAACCCCAAAAGCTTATGAGCAAAGATCCCAAGGAACCGCTATTGCTGGACCACGAATACGACGGCGTGCGGGAACTCGACAACAAACTGCCGCGCTGGTGGGTGTGGTTGTTTTACATCACCATCATATTCGGCGCCGTGTATATGATGTACTACCACGTGCTGGGCATGGGCAACCTCCAGGCGGCCGAATACGACCAGGAAATGAAAGCCGGGGCGGCCGTTAAAAACGCGGCGATGACCAAGTTCGAAGCTTCGATTCCGGCCCTGAGCCCGTCGCAGGATGCGGAGGTGCTGCAGAATGGACGCCAGACCTACGCCAAGTACTGCGCCCCCTGTCATCGCGCTGACGGTGGCGGGTTGGTGGGGCCCAACTTGACGGATAGTTACTGGATTCATGGCAGTAACTTTACCGACAACGTCAGTGTCATCTGGAATGGCGTTCCGGCCAAAGGCATGATCACCTGGAAAACGACCCTGAAGCCGGATGAAATCTATTCGGTGGCTAGCTATATCTACACCTTGCGCGGGGCGAAACTGGCCACGCCCGGTAAACCGCCTGAAAATCAGCTGCCAGCGACAACTGCACCGAATCAGTTCGAATGACCTTCATTTTTTCCGGTGGACATCTTGTCCACCGGAAACGGCCGCAATTATGAATTCTAAGCCAGCGAAAGAGAAAAGTGCCTCGCCCTCCCAGCCGGTGGACTGGTCAGATTTTCGTGATCATATTGCGACTGCGGACAAGGAGGGACGCCGCCAATGGGTTTATCCCAAGAAGGTTGGCGGGCGGTTTTACCGGTGGCGCACTTGGTTTAGCTGGCTATTACTGGCCATCATGTTCTCCGGCCCGTTCATCACCATCAATGGGAATCCGCTGCTATTGATGAACATCGTGGAACGAAAATTCGTTGTGCTCGGCCATGTTTTCTGGCCGCAAGACATGATTATTTTTGCCATTGCCGTCCTGTTGCTGCTGACCAGTTTTGTGGTGTTTACCGCCGCCTGCGGTCGCATTTGGTGTGGCTGGGCCTGCCCGCAGACCGTCATGATGGAAATGGTCTTCCGGAAAATTGAATACTGGATCGAGGGCGACTCCCATCAGCAGCGCGCATTGAACAAGGCCCCTTGGACACCCAAGAAAACCGCGGCGAAACTCTTTAAACACGGACTTTTTTTTGCGCTCTCGTTTCTCGTCGGAAACGTGTTGCTGAGTTACATCATTGGCTGGCAGCAATTGCACCAGATTGTGGCTGAGCCGCCGTCGAAACACCTGGTCGGTTTTTCGTTTATGATCGCGTTTTCGCTTTTGTTCTACGGCATTTTTGCCCGGTTCCGGGAACAGGCCTGCACCTTCATTTGTCCTTACGGCCGGTTCCAATCGGTTTTGCTGGATGAGAACTCCATCGTGGTGGCCTATGACCACAAACGCGGTGAAAAGCGCGGCCCATTGCATCGCGAACAAGAAGTCGCGGCGAGGCGTGCCAGCGGGCAGGGCGATTGCGTCGCTTGCAATCAATGCGTGGCGGTGTGCCCCACAGGTATCGACATTCGCAACGGAACCCAGATGGAATGTATTCACTGCACCGCGTGCATCGACGCGTGCGATGAAGTGATGACCAAAATTGACCGTCCGCGAGGCTTGGTCCGTTATGCTTCGCTGAATGGGATTGAGCGCGGTGAAGGTTTGCGCCTGACCCCGCGATTAATTGGTTACTCGGTTCTCCTCCTGGTGCTCGCGACGGTACTGGGGTTGATGCTGGTTTTGCGCTCGGAAGTCCAGGCCACCGTTTTACGGGCTCCGGGATCACTCTTTCAACAGATGCCCGATGGTCGTTACAGCAATCTGTACACTGTCCGGGTCATCAATAAGACCTCGCGCGAAATGCCGGTCGAACTACGGCTGGAAAATCCGGCCGGTACGCTGACCGTTATGGGCTCTGGTGTGATTTTGCTTCCGCCCCAAATGCTCGCCGAGAATTCCGTGCTGATAGAACTTGATGCCTCCGCCATGAAATCCGGCACGACACCGCTGGTCATCGGCGTCTACTCCAACGGTAAAAGAATGGAAACCTTAGAGACGGCCTTCATCGGCCCGCGAAACTAATGAATTACAAAGCACACTTATGAAAACCAAAGACAACTTCTGGCCGATAGGCATCATCCTTGCCTTCGTGCTTTTTTTTGCCGGGATTGCCACGGTCATCTTTATTGCCGTAAGCCACCGCGAATATCTGGTCAGCGATAATTATTACGAGCAGGAGATCGGTTATCAGGACCAGCTGGACAGCACCACCCGGGCCCGTCAATGCGGGGCGAGCATTGCTTACGATGCCGCAACCGCCCAGGTTGTCATCGGCATCCCCGGAGCTCAATTGTTGCAAAATTGCACCGGCAAGATTGAGTTCTACCGTCCATCCACCCCTCAACTGGACCGCGAATTTCCCGTGGAACTTACCGCGCTCGGGCCACAAACGATCGATACATCCCGGCTTGCCGCCGGTCTGTGGAAAGTGAAAGCAAGCTGGCGGGCCGGCGGGCAGGATTATTATCTCGATCAACGAATCGTGATTGCGGAGAAGTGATATGGGATTTGGCTTTGCCTTCGCGCTGGGCATGCTAGGGAGCCTGCACTGTGCGGTCATGTGCGGACCGCTAATGGTTGCACTGCCGGCACCGCCGGGCAGCGCGGTACGATTCATTGCGGGGAGGGTCCTTTATCAGCTTGGTCGCATTCTAACCTATGGGTTTCTGGGGGTAATGGCTGGGATGGTTGGTCGATCACTCTTTTTAATTGGTCTGCAACGCTGGCTTTCGATCGCACTGGGGCTGGCTGTGCTCACGGGTCTTTTCGTTTCGAAAAAAATTGCCCTTTCTACTCCCTCTGTGCGGCTGGTGGCCGGTCTTAAAAAAGCCATGTCCCAGCAATTGCAGAAACGAGATGTTCGTTCGTTGATTTTACTTGGAATGCTGAATGGTCTATTGCCTTGCGGCCTCGTATATGTGGCATTTGCTGGTGCGGTCGCTAGTGGCGGAGTTGGAGCCGGTGCTGGCTATATGGCGTTTTTTGGATTGGGCACGTTGCCGGCGACGCTGAGCATCTGCCTGTTTGGGAAATTGATTCCGGGTGTGGTGCGTTTGCGGCTGAGCCGGCTTATTCCCATCGGTGTTTGCGGATTGGCAGTCTTATTGATTCTGCGCGGGATGGCCCTTGGCATCCCCTACCTTAGTCCCGATCTGGCCTCCGGCACGCCCACCTGTTGCGCGCACTAAGCAGTGATTCGCGAGCCGACGGGTGCGCGTGGAAATTTATTTCTGGCCGCTCCGAATACTCAAAAACAACCTCCTGCTAAGCCATCTTCCTATCTGAAGTAATCCGCGCGCTTGATATTAATTAGAACTTATTAGTATTGCGTGCAAAATTAAACAAACTTATCTTTAAGTCATGCAGGATATTGTTGAAGTCGCGGAGTGCCTCAATCAGTCCTTGGTTTCCGCCACCCGGGCGGGGATTGAACGAATGGCGGAAGGCAATGAAGACGGCAATGACGCACTGATAGCGGCAATGGCCGGATCAGATATTTACCAGGGCTATGAGCGATCCTTCACGGAGGCTATTGGCATGCCAGTGTCATTAACGCCGGTGGAAACCTGGCAGTTGCCGCATCATGGCCGTCGCGCGGAGAACCCTTTTTGCGCCTTACTTGCCCGAAAAAGTCACTCCTGTGCTGTCTGTCTCGAGACGCAAAAAGAGCTTTGTGAACAGGCGGCGGATGAGCCGCATTCTGTGACCTGTCCGGCAGGCTTTTGTGACACCGCCGTGCCGGTGCACATGGGTGAAAAACGGATCGGCTTCCTTCATACTGGCCAGGTTTTTCGCCAGAAACCCACCGAGGCACAATTCGAGAATGCAGCCAGCCTGACCAAGGAGTGGGGTGTGGAATGTAATCGGAACACTCTCCGGCATCTTTATTTTTCGACCCGCGTCGTGTCCTCGCGGCAGCACTCCTCGATTGTGAAGCTGCTGACAATCTTTTCGCAGCATCTGGCCATGCTGGGCAACCAGATTTACATGCAGCAACATCACAGCGAAAACCCGGCCATCGCGCGCGCGCGGGCTTACATCCAGGAACATCATTCCTCAGAGCTGAGCCTCAGGCAGGTCGCATCAAGTGTTGGCGCCAGCCCGTTTTATTTTTGCAAACTTTTCAAAAAAGCCACTGGCATCCATTTTACCGAATACGTATCCCGGGTGCGCGTGGAGCGGGCTAAAAATCTATTGCTCAACCCCAACCTCCATGTCAGCGAAATTGCTTTTGAGGTCGGTTTTCAGTCTCTGCCGCACTTCAACCGGATGTTCAAGAAGATCCTCGGCCAGTCTCCTACTGCCTACCGGTTGCAATTTCTGGGTCATTAACCGGCTAATCGCCGGTTGATTTCATGCACTGCAAGAAATAGTGTCTTTTTGCCAACCACGGTGAAGCTGTTTGGCCATTTTGAGGCATACTGGCTTCACTGAGACGGGATCGGTCCGGATTGCAAGAACAGCCCGGCTTCCCGTTTCGCGGTTGGAAAAAATGGATTAGTTTATCTGGTATTATGAAGACCCTCGAAATTTCCCCACTTTCTGTCCCGAATTCGTCCCCTGCCACGCGCGTTGAATCGGCGCACGATATATTTGGTGTCCGGCGGCATCCGCTGGATTCCATCCTGGCGCCCAAGGTTGTCGCCGTAATCGGGGCGACAGAAACCGTCGGCAGTGTCGGGCGAACAGTTTTTCAGAACCTCGGCCGCGGTGGTTTCAGCGGCGTGGTTTATCCGGTGAATCCCAAACGTTCTTCCGTCCTTTGTGTGAAGGCCTATCCGAGCATTGGCGAGGTGCCGGAAAAAGTTGATTTGGCGTTGATCTGCACTCCAGCGCCGAGTGTGCCTGGCATCATCCGCGACTGTGTTAAAGCGGGGGTGCCGGGTGCCATTATTATTTCGGCCGGTTTCAAGGAAATCGGCGAGGCCGGCGTAAAGCTGGAGCAACAAATTATTACGGAGGCGCGGGCTGGCGGCATGCGGATCGTAGGGCCGAACTGCCTTGGCGTCATGATTCCGCGGACGGGATTGAACGCCACTTTCGCCACCACGATTGCCCGGCCGGGATCGGTGAGTTTCCTGAGTCAAAGCGGTGCGCTGTGCACTGCGGTGCTGGATTGGAGTCTCAAGGAGAATGTCGGCTTCAGCGCTTTTGCTTCGCTGGGTTCAATGCTGGATGTCAGCTGGGGAGACTTGATTTATTACCTCGGCGATGATCCCAACACCAAGAGTATTGTGATTTACATGGAGACCATCGGCAACGCGCGGGAATTCCTGTCCGCCGCCCGCGAAGTAGCGCTGACGAAGCCGATCATCATCATTAAACCGGGGCGCACAGAGCAGGCTGCCAAAGCGGCGGCGTCGCACACCGGTTCGCTGACGGGCAGTGATGAAGTGCTTGAGGCGGCATTCCGGCGGGCGGGCGTTTTACGCGTCAACACCATTGCGGAACTGTTCCACATGGCGGAAGTGCTGGGCAAACAACCGCGTCCGCGCGGGCCGCACTTGACCATCGTGACCAATGCCGGTGGTCCCGGCGTGCTGGCCACCGACATGCTCATCAGCAACGGCGGCAAACTCACTGAACTTTCCCCCGAGGCCTTTGCGGCCTTCGATCATTTGCTGCCGCCCCACTGGAGCCGCAATAATCCGGTGGACATTCTCGGCGACGCCGGTCCCGAGAAATATGCCAAGGCGGTGGAAATCGCCGCCCAGGACCCGAATTCTGATGGCGTGATGGTCATCCTTACGCCGCAGGCAATGACAGATCCCACCGGCACCGCGGAGCAGATCAAACGCTTTGCCAAGATTGACGCCAAACCCATTTTGGCGAGTTGGATGGGGGGACAGGAAACCGGGCCCGGCGAGGCCATCCTGAACGCGGCCGGCATTCCGACCTTTGCTTATCCCGATACCGCTGCGCGGGCTTTTCAATACATGTGGCGCTACAGCCAGAACCTGAAGGCCCTCTACGAAACCCCCGCGCTGTTGGTGGAAGATCAACGTCACGACACGGCTCGAAGCACGGCGGACGCATTGATTCAGAAAGTGCGGAAATCCGGCCGCACGATTCTCACCGAATTCGAATCCAAGCAACTCCTCGCGGCTTACGGCATCCCCACGGTTGAAACCCATATAGCCGTAACCGAATCCGAAGCGGTCAAGCTTGCCGAAAAAATAGGTTTCCCGGTGGTGTTGAAACTGTATTCGGAAACAATCACTCACAAGACCGATGTCGGTGGCGTGCAATTAAATCTGCGCACCGCCAATGCTGTTAAGACGGCCTGGAAAACCATCGCGGATGCGGTGAAGCAGAAGGCCGGGGCGGAACATTTTCTCGGCGTTACTGTGCAACCGATGATTTCACTGGATGGATATGAACTAATCATTGGCAGCAGCATCGACCCGCAGTTCGGACCGGTGCTGTTGTTTGGCTCGGGTGGACAGTTGGTGGAGGTCTTCAAAGATCGCGCCCTGGCGCTCCCGCCGCTGAACGCCACTCTGGCGCGGCGGCTGATTGAGCAGACCCAAATTTACACGGCGCTGAAGGGTGTTCGTGGTCGCGCACCGGTTCCATTGGCGGCGCTTGAGGAATTATTGGTTCGCTTTAGTCAACTCGTCGTCGAGCAACCTTGGATTACTGAAATCGACATCAACCCGCTGCTGGCCTCGCCGCAACGATTGCTGGCGCTGGATGCCCGCGTGGTGGTGCAACCGGCGGGGATGACCGAGGACCAACTCCCAAGGCCGGCCATCCGTCCGTATCCCGCCCAATACGCTTCGGCCTGGAAACTCCGCAATGGCACGTCCGTGACGATTCGGCCGATCCGTCCGGAAGACGAACCGCTGATGGTGAACTTCCACAAGACACTGTCCGAGCAGAGCGTGTATCAGCGTTACTTCGCGCAATTGAAATTGGACCAGCGAATCGCCCACGAGCGGCTCACCCGGATTTGTTTCAATGATTACGACCGGGAAATCGCCCTCGTGGTTGAGCATAACCAGGGTGGCAACGGGCGCGGCGAGATTCTCGGCGTGGGCCGGTTGAGCAAGGCGCGCGGTTTGAATGAGGGGGAATTTGCCCTGCTGATCGGCGACCGCTGGCAACGACAGGGGATCGGCACGGAACTGTTAAAGCGACTGGTCCAGATTGGGCGCGTCGAAAAACTCGGGCGCCTCACCGCGTTCATATTGGCGGACAATCACGCCATGCAACACGTCAGCAAAAACGCCGGTTTTGAGGTCAAATACGATCAGAGCAATACTGATTTTCTCGCCCAATACATATATTAAATTATGAATCCAGCTCCCGCACCAGCCGTCGTCAATTCTGCACCCGAGAAAATGAAAGCCAGCGGGAAAGCCGTTTTCAAAACCATTGATGGCAATGAAGCTGCCGCCTACATCGCTTATCGCTTGAATGAGACGATGGCTATCTATCCCATCACACCGTCCTCACCGATCGCCGAGTGGTGTGATCAGTGGGCGTCGGAAGGCAAAACCAATCTCTGGGGAACGGTTCCCGCCTTGGTGGAAATGCAGAGTGAAGGCGGCGCCGTCGGCGCCGTGCACGGCATGTTGCAAACAGGCTCGCTGAGCGCCACTTTCACCGCATCGCAGGGTCTTCTGCTGATGATTCCAAACATGTTCAAGATCGCCGGCGAACTTTTGCCGACGGTGTTTCACGTCACGGCCAGAACGATTGCCACGCACGCCCTTTCCATTTTTGGCGATCATAGTGACATCATGGCTTGCCGCACGACGGGCTGGGCCATGCTGGGCGCGGCCTCGGTCCAGGAAACCATGGATTTCGCGCTGGTATCGCAGGCCGCTTCGCTGCGGTCGCGGCTGCCCTTCATCCATTTCTTCGACGGGTTCCGCACGTCGCATGAGGTTTGCAAAATTGAGCTGCTGAATGAATCGGTGATCCGTGCGCTGATCGATGACAGGTTGATTGCCCGGCACCGCGGTCGGGCCCTGAATCCGGACCAGCCCGTCCTACGCGGCACTGCGCAGAATCCGGATGCGTTTTTTCAAGGGCGCGAGGCGGCCAACCCGGTTTACGCCGCCTGCCCGGACACCGTGCAACAGGTGATGGACGAATTCGGCCACCTCACCGGACGTAAATACAATTTGTTTGATTATGTGGGCGTGCCAGATGCCGAACGCGTCATCGTTTTAATGGGGTCAGGCTGCGAAGCGGCCCATGAAACCGTGGAATATCTTTGTGCGCGCGGCGAGAAGATCGGCCTCATCAAGGTTCGGCTCTATCGCCCCTTTGACGGGAAGCGATTCGTGGCGGCTCTGCCGGCCACGGTGCGCAAAATTTCCGTGCTGGATCGCACCAAGGAACCGGGCGCAACCGGTGAACCGCTTTATCAAGATTGCCTGACCGCCCTGGTGGAAGAGATTTCCGGCGGCCGCGCGCAATTGAAAGCAATGCCGGCGATCATTGCCGGCCGCTACGGCCTGTCCTCAAAGGAGTTTACCCCCGCCATGGTGAAGGCGGTTTTCGACAATCTTACGGGCACGCCGAAAAATCATTTCACCGTGGGCATCAATGACGATGTATCGCACACGAGCCTGGCCTTCGATCCTGATTTCTCGATTGAACCGGACCGGGTGGTACGCGCGCTCTTCTACGGGCTGGGTGCCGATGGCACGGTCGGGGCGAATAAGAATTCAATCAAGATCATCGGTGAAGAAACGGATAATTACGCCCAGGGTTATTTTGTTTACGACTCGAAGAAATCGGGTTCAATGACTGTTTCGCACCTGCGGTTCGGCCCGCAGCCGATCCACTCGACCTACCTCATCTCCCGAGCAAATTTTGTGGCATGTCATCAGCCGGCATTTCTGGAGCGGTTCGACATGCTGCGCGCGCTTGTGCCCGGCGGAACTTTCCTTTTGAACACACCCTACGGGCCGGACGAAATCTGGTCGCGTCTGCCCACCCCGGTGCAAGAATCCTTGCTGGACAAGAAGGCGGCCTTTTACGTGATCGACGCCACGCGGGTGGCTCGTGACAGCGGGATGGGCGGCCGGATCAATACCATCATGCAAGTGTGCTTTTTCGCGCTTTCCGGTGTGCTGCCCAAAGCTGAGGCGATCGAGGCGATCAAAAATTCGATCAAAAAAACCTACGGCAAAAAAGGGCAGGAAGTGGTGAATATGAATCTGCAGGCGGTGGACAACACGCTGGCTCATTTGCAGGTAGTGCCGCTGACGAATGTGCGCAAGAACGGGACCGGCCCGTTGCTGCCTCCCATGGTGCCGTCAGCGCCGCCATTCGTCCGGGATGTCCTGGGCAAACTCGCGGCCGGATTGGGCGATGAACTCCCGGTCAGCGCGTTCCCGGACGATGGTACGTATCCGACCTCCACCGCGCAATTTGAGAAGCGGAATTTGGCGCTGGAAATACCAGTTTGGGATGAAGCGATCTGCATTCAATGTTGCAAATGCGTGGCAATCTGTCCGCACGCCACCATTCGCGCCAAAGTCTATGTGCCGGATCAATTGATGGGCGCCCCGACGACCTTCAAATCCGCGGCGTCGCGCCTGCCCGAATGGAAAGGCTTGAAATTCTCGATTCAGGTTGCGGCCGAAGACTGCACGGGGTGCGCCTTGTGCGTGGATGTGTGTCCGGCCCGCAATAAGACCGAGGCGAAACTGAAGGCGATCAACATGCGGCCCCAAGCGCCCTTGCGCGCGGCGGAACGCACCAATTGGGATTTCTTCCTGAGCCTGCCGGAAATGGATCGTCGTGGCATCAAACAAACCACACTGCGCTCGCAACAAGTGATGCAACCGCTATTCGAATTCAGCGGCGCCTGCGCCGGCTGCGGAGAAACGCCTTACATCAAGTTGCTGACCCAGTTATTTGGCGACCGCGCCGTGATTGCCAACGCGACCGGCTGTTCATCCATTTACGGCGGTAATCTGCCGACCACACCCTATGCACGAAATCAAGCGGGCCGCGGGCCCGCGTGGTGCAATTCGCTGTTTGAGGACAACGCCGAATTCGGCTTGGGCTTCCGCGTTTCCCTGGATCAACAAAGGGATTTTGCCCAGGAACTCGTCAGAAAATTATCCCCGCAATTGGGCGACGAGCTGGCCATGAAGCTGCTGTTTGCCGACCAGAGTGATGAGGCTGGAATATATGAACAGCGCGAACGGGTGGCAGCCTTAAAGGAGCGTTTGGCGAAGCTCGATTTACCCGAGGCCAGACTGCTTTTGAGCCTCGCCGGTCAATTGGTCAAAAAGAGTGTCTGGATCGTGGGTGGCGACGGCTGGGCTTACGACATCGGCTACGGGGGCCTCGACCATGTGCTTTCGAGCGGCCGCAAAGTAAATGTGCTCGTGCTCGATACTGAGGTGTATTCCAACACCGGCGGCCAGATGAGCAAGTCCACGCCGCGCGGCGCCGTGGCGAAGTTTGCCGCCGGGGGCAAGGCGGCCGGCAAAAAAGATCTCGGCCTGATTGCCATGAGTTATGGAAATATTTATGTTGCCAGTGTCGCCCTCGGGGCCAAGGACGAACAGACCCTCAAGGCCTTTGTGGAGGCAGAATCCTATCCGGGTCCCTCACTGATTATTGCTTACAGTCATTGTATTGCCCACGGCATCCCGGTGGATCTGGGGGTCGGGGCGCGTCAGCAGAAACTTGCGGTCGAATCCGGCCAGTGGTTGCTTTACCGGTATGACCCGCGCCGCGCAGAGCGGGGAGAGAATCCATTGCAAATTGATTCCGGCGCCCCAAAATCCAAGGTGAAGGACTTCATGCTGACGGAGAACCGCTTTAAGATGCTGACCAAGAGCAAGCCGGAGGACGCGCGGAGGTTTTTTGTGCAATCCCAGGCGGATGCCGACCGGCGCTGGAAGTTCTACCAATTCCTGGCCGCGCGCGAAGGAAAAATTGAAGTCATGACCGCCGCCACGACAAATGCGGCAACCACGACAACCAAGGCGGCCACGGCAACCGCGGAGAACCCCGCCTGAATTCAACCTTTGAACCAATATGGACCTGACCACCACTTACCTCGGCCTCAAACTCCGGACGCCGCTCGTTGTGAGCGCCTCGCCGCTGTCCGAGGAGATTGACAATATCAAACGGATGGAAGATGCCGGCGCGAGCGCGGTGGTCTTGTATTCGATCTTTGAGGAACAGTTCACGCGCGACCGCCTGGAATTGCATCAACGCCTCGAACAGGGTACCGAAAGTTTTCCTGAGGCGCTGACGTATTTTCCGGACAGCGGGGATTACCGCTTGGGCCCGGAAGAATATCTTGGCCATATCTGGCTCGCCAAGAAGTCAACCCAAATGCCTGTGATTGCCAGTCTTAACGGTTCTTCCACGGGTGGATGGATTGAATACGCGCAGCGAATCCAGGCTGCAGGCGCCGATGCGCTGGAGTTGAATATCTATTACATTCCCACCGACCCGATGCTTTCCGGTACCGAAGTGGAGATGACCTATATTGAAATTTTGCAGGCGGTCAAGTCGGTCGTTACCATTCCGGTGGCGGTTAAGCTGAGCCCGTTTTTTAGCAGTTTTGCCAACATGGCCCGACGCCTCGACACAGCTGGCGCCGATGGTTTGGTTCTCTTCAACCGTTTTTATCAGCCGGACATTGACCTGGACACCTTGGAGATCGAGCCAAATATTCTCCTCAGCACGCCGATGGCAATGCGTTTGCCACTGCGGTGGGTTGCCATCTTATACGGGCGTTTGCGGGCTAACCTCGCCGCGACGAGCGGCATACACCGGGCTTCCGACGTGCTAAAAATGCTCCTAGCGGGTGCGGACGTGACCATGCTTTGCTCCGCCCTGATGCGGCACGGCATCCACCATATCCGAACCGTCGAACAAGATTTGATAGATCTCATGTCCAAGCATGAATACGAGTCCGTGAGCCAGCTCAAGGGCAGCCTGAGTCAGAAAAACTGCGCTTCCCCAAGCGAGTTCGAACGCGCCCAATACATGCGGGCAATCTGCAGTTACAAACCTGCGTCGGCATAAGAAGTTTCCGAAAACGACGAACCGCGGGTTTTGAACAGCGCCGCTCTTTATAAGATTCCCATCAAGAGGCGAGGGGTGTTTGCTGCTCCATCTTTTCAACGGTCAAAGGGTGATGCCTAATCGCCAATTCACGTGTAGCCGGATGCCGCCCCCGAGAGCGATAATGACCAGTATGAATGCGAAAAATGATCGTGCCATCTGGCTTCAGGGTCCCAACGCGTGTTGCTCTGTTCCTCCCGCCCCGCTCGCGCGACCCGTCCGGCTGATCTTGCTGGGGGCACCGGGAGTTGGCAAGGGAACCCAGGCGGAATTATTGTGCCAGCATTTTGGTGCCTGCCATCTCTCCACTGGTGACGTTTTCCGCACCGCAAAAAAGTGTGACAATGCCGGGGTCAGCCCCGCGATGGCCGGGGCGCTCGCCTGCATGCAGCGTGGTGAATTGGTGCCGGACGAAATCGTGCTCAGCCTGATTGTGGAGCGGGCCAAATGTCTGCGCTGCGGCGGCGGATTCCTGCTGGATGGTTTTCCGCGAACCGTGGGCCAGGCTCAGGCGCTGGAGGATCTCCTCGCCGATCAAGAAGTTGAACTCGATGCGGTCTTGGATTATAAACTGCCCCACAAAGAAATCCTCGCGCGCTTGAGCGGCCGCCGCACCTGCCCGAATTGCAAGGCGTCGTTCCACCTCGCATCCTTGGCGCCCAAAATCCCAGGCGTGTGCGATCATTGCGGCGAGATTTTGTTTCAGCGGGAGGATGATCGTCCGGAATCCATTAGCGTGCGCCTCGCCGCTTACGCCAAAAATGCCAGTCCTCTCAAGCGCTTTTATAAGCGCCGCAATTTGCTGGTCACCATCGCCGCGGCCGGCGCCCCGGAGGAGACCTTTGCACGCACCATTGAGGCGCTGGAAAGGCGGCTGGCTTCCAACCATGAACCGCAACTTCTCTGCGAATAAGGATGGCATGAGGACTTGTTGCATTGTTTGCGGCAAGCCGATCCTTGATGGTAATTGGTTTGCCCGGTTTCCGTTGGGCGACGAGTGGGTGACCGTCTGCCGGCCCTATTGCCTTGAAAAATTCCTCGACGACAAAGCCGATAGTGCCGCGAAGTTGGGGCTAAGCTACTCAGCCTCAGTGCCGGCATTGCCTTGACCAATTTGGGGTTGCTCCCGAATTCGTCTTCGGGTTTTCCTTTCCGCCATAGTCCGGTTGACGGTGGAAGCCTGGTTCCCCGCCTTCCTTCGCCTCTCCCTTTCTTGTCTTTTGGCAGGCAGATATTGCGGCGTTGCCCGCCCCGATTTCACAAAAAAGAAAAAGAAAAAGACAACCAAAGTTAAGAGGATTCCCGGTGGCGGGTTTAATCTTTGAGCATGGTGCAACCGTTCGTATCTGGCTTCGGCGGTGACAAAGCCGGTGCCTCATCCTCCGCCGGTGGACCGGTTTGTGTCCTGACGCCATGTAGAATGACCACGAGCCAGAATCCCTAACCGCAAAGCAAACTTTATGAATCCATCCAAAATACTAAAAGCCGCTCTGATACCGGTTGCCTTGTTGTCATCCACCCTCGCTGCTCACGCCGGGGATGCCGATATCAAGATTCCCCCTTTGGACAACATCACCTTTGACGGGCTGGGTGGTCTCAGCGGCTTTAAACTAATGTATTTCGGATTAATCGTTTGCGCGGTCGGAATTGTTTTCGGCCTGGTGCAGTATCACCAGACCCGCATGTTGCCGGTGCATGATTGCATGGCCCGCGTGTCACGAATGATCTGGGAAACGTGCAAGACCTATCTGCTCGAGCAGGGCCGGTTTCTTGCCGGGATCTGGTGCCTGGTCGGGGGATGCATGTTTTTTTATTTCCGCATTTTGGAGCACTATAGTTATGGCAATGTCGCAATTATTCTCGCGGCATCCCTCCTTGGCATCAATGGGAGCGGGGCTGTGGCCTGGTTTGGCATCCGCATCAATACCATCGCCAACTCGCGCACGGCGTTTTCGGCGCTGCGCGGCAATCCGCTGCTCACGCTCGGAATTCCACTGCGTTCGGGCATGAGCGTCGGCTTGCTGCTTGTCTGTGTCGAATTGCTTTTCATGATCTGCATCCTGGTTTTCCTGCCGCGGGAGCTGGCCGGACCGTGCTTCATTGGCTTTGCGATTGGCGAATCTCTCGGTGCCTCCGTGCTGCGTATTTGCGGCGGCATCTTCACCAAGATTGCCGACATCGGGTCGGATCTCATGAAGATCATCTTCAAACTGCCGGAAGATGATCCGAAGAACCCCGGCGTGATCGCAGATTGCACCGGTGACAATGCCGGCGACAGCGTCGGGCCCACGGCAGATGGATTTGAAACCTACGGCGTGACCGGCGTGGCCTTGATCGCGTTCCTGGCCCTCGCGCTGGCTGCCCGACCGACCGAGTGCGCCACGTTGATCATCTGGCTGTTCAGCATGCGCGCCCTGATGATTCTGACGTCCATCGTCTCTTACTTTTTGAATGACTTCATCTCGCGAGCCCGCTTCGGTGGCCGGAAGGATTTTGACTTCGAGGCGCCGCTGACACACCTGGTCTGGATCACCTCAGCGGTTTCCATCGTGGTGACCTTTGCGGCAAGCTGGTTCTTGCTCGCCAAACAATCCGGCTTTGATCCCCGGCTTTGGTGGGTGTTGTCCGCGATAATCTCGTGCGGCACAGTGGCCGGCGCATTGATTCCCGAGATGACCAAGGTTTTCACCAGCATGAACTCGCAGCACGTGAAAGAGGTCACCACGTGTTCGAAGCACGGAGGGGCATCGCTGAACATACTCGCCGGCTTGGTGGCCGGGAACTTCTCGGCCTTCTGGATGGGTTTGTGCATTGCGGCCTTGATGCTGGCCGGTTGGCTGCTGGCGGCTTTTGTCGGCTCACCCATCCTGGGCTTGATGCCGGACCAATTCAAATTCGCCGCCCCAATCTTTGCCTTTGGCCTGGTGGCGTTCGGCTTTCTCGGGATGGGCCCGGTCACGATCGCTGTCGATAGTTACGGCCCGGTCACCGACAACGCCCAATCCGTTTACGAACTGAGCCAGATTGAAGCGGTCGAGAACATCTCGGAGGATATCCAGGCGAAATTTGGTTTTGTTCCCGATTTCGAGAATGCAAAATATCTCCTGGAGAAGGGTGACGGTTGTGGCAACACCTTTAAAGCCACCGCCAAGCCGGTCTTGATCGGCACCGCGGTTGTTGGTGCGACCACGATGGTTTTTGGCATCATCATTCTGCTCGAGAACATGTTTGGCGGCGTGATGGCTCACTTGAGCCTTGTGCAACCGGAAATCATCCTCGGCCTGCTGCTGGGCGGCTCGGTTATCTATTGGTTTACCGGCGCCAGCACCCAAGCCGTGGTCACCGGATCTTATCGTGCGGTGGTATTTATCAAAAAACACCTGAACCTTAACTTGCGCGAAGCTTCCGCCGAAGATTCCAAGGAAGTCGTCCGGATCTGCACGGTCTATGCGCAAAAAGGCATGTTGAACATTTTCATCGTTGTTTTTTGTTTCGCCCTCTCCTTCGCGTTTTTCAGTCCGTATTTCTTCATTGGTTATCTGGTGGGAATTGCGTTTTTCGGCTTGTTCCAGGCCATCTTTATGGCCAATGCCGGCGGTGCGTGGGACAACGCCAAGAAGATTGTCGAGGTCGTCCTGCGCAAAAAGGGAACCGATTTGCACGCCGCGACTGTGGTGGGCGACACCGTTGGGGATCCTTTCAAGGACACCTCCTCCGTCGCACTGAATCCTGTGATCAAATTCACCACATTATTCGGTCTGCTCGCGGTGGAGATCGCGGTCACGATGTCCAATCAATGGCTCAAGCTGGCCATCGCCACATTCTTTTTCATAGTTGCCCTGGTGTTTGTGTGGCGCAGCTTCTACGCCATGAGGATTCCCGATGAAAACCTGGCCGAGGACGACGAAGAAGAAATAGTCCAAAGTGCAACTCCTGTTGCCAAGGATCGGCGGGCTGAGCCCGTCGAAACCGCCCTCCGGTAACTGTCGAAATGCTGCGGTAACGATGACCGGCAAAAATTTGCAGCAACCGGCGGTTGTGGGATCTTCACCCCAGCGGGTTATTTCAAACAGATCTCGCGGGACGGAAGTCTGATCCGGCCGCCAAATCTTTCCACAATGTTTCTTCCTCCTTGCTGACGTGGGAGGGAACTTGAATGGAGGCCACAACGTAAAGGTCACCGCGCTTGGCAACGCCCTCGGGCAATCCTTTGCCGCGGACACGCAATTTATTTCCCGACTGAAAACCGGGCGGAACTTTGACTGAAACGTTTCCTTCCAAGGTGCGCACGGGAACGGTGGCGCCCAAAACCGCCTCCCAAGGGGCTAATTCGAGATGACCCAATAGATCGGATCCACGTACTTGCCAATCCGGATGCTGAGCATAACGCACACGCAAGTAAATGTCGCCGGCACCTCCGCCATTCACTCCTTCGCCGCCTTTGCCCGTCACTCGAATTGACTGGCCGGCCTTGACGCCTTTCGGAATGCGCACCTGACAGGTTTGCGTCTCCTCCAGGCCGGTACGGGAGTTGGTGCGTCGAACGGCGATGGTGCGCATGGCTCCCCTGATGACTTCATCGAGCGTGATCAAAATGTCGCCTTGAACATCCTGTCCCCGCAGGGCCGCTTCCGGCTCCCGGTGGCCATTGCCAAATTCCTGGGCGTCAAATGGCGAAGCTCCGCGCGTCCGTCCGGCGCGTCCGCCAAAGAACTGTTCAAAGAAATCGCTGAATCCAGTGCCTTCGAATTGAAATTCGTCTTCGCCGCCACGCGTTGCCCGTCCAGTGGGTTGACTTTCGCCCCGGCCGGGTGGCGGGCGGAACGGGGCCCCCGTTTTCCAGTCGGCCCCGAGTTGATCAAACTTCCGGCGGCTTTCCGGATTGCTTAAGACTTCGTTGGCCTCGTTGATTTCCTTGAATTTTTCCTCGGCTGATTTTTTATCCTTGGCGACGTCGGGGTGATATTTGCGCGCGAGTGTGCGGAAAGCCTTTTTGATTTCCTCATCCGTCGCCTTGGGCGTCACGCCAAGGATCTGATAATAATCTTTAAATTCAACGGCCATGGCGGGCGGGTGCGGCGGGTGTTAGATCATTCACCACGACTTTGGCCGGGCGGAGGATCTTCGTACCACGCTGGTAGCCACGCTGAACCACTTCCAGGATCGCGTGGTCAGGTTGGGCAGGGTCAGACCCTTGCGAAAGGGCTTCATGACGGTGCGGGTCGAAGGGTTTGCCGAGGATGTCCTCACTTTCGACCCCGTGCTGGCGGAGTAATAGTTGGAGTTGTTTCAAGGTCATCTCCACCCCCTGATGAAACTGGGCGGAGTTTTTTGTTGCGCCGGAAGCCAAAGCCCGTTCCAAGTTGTCGACGACCGGCAGCAATTGGACGATGAAGAATTCCTTTTGCGCGACCGAGCGGGCCTCGCTTTCCTGCCGGCTGCGCCGTTTGAAATTTTCAAAGTCAGCGGCCAGACGCAGATGCAAATCTTTTTGTTCGGCAAGGTCCTTGAGGAGGGCTTCCGATTCCTTGGCGGCAGGACCGGTTTCGGTTGAAAGCGGGTCGACAAATTGTCTTTCAGAGAGATTATTCATATCGGTTAAACGTCAGTTTCAATACTTTCAACAATCCTGAGCAGAAGTGCGTTTTGCTGTTCCAGCAAGTTTCGTAATTCGGACATTAAATCCGGCGCGATAATGTGTCCATGTTCGCATTGAAGGACAAAGAGCGAGTGTCCTCCAAGCTTGGGGTTTTCATTGGCAATGGCGACATTGGCAAACCTTGTCGCCGGGCATCCACTCACTGGACATTTTGTCTGGCTAAATTCGCTCATGGTTGACGCTTTGCCAGCCAGGCTGAGACCGGCACGCGCTTGTGGCCGTTTACCCATTCACCTCAAAGCCGACTTTGATGGTCACCTGCCAATGATGTACTTTTCCCTTTTCTATGCTGCCGCGCGTTTCGATGACTTGAAACCAGCGCAAATTGTTTATGGTTTTATGCGCCCGTTTAATGGCGGTATCCACGGCCTCCTCAATGGATGTAGTGGAGGTGCCTGTGAGTTCAATGAGTTTATAGACTGGTTCTTTCATAAGAAAAGCCCTGGTTTGACTGGAGAGCGCCAGGGCAATTGTCCGCTCACTTGCAACCGCACCCGGAGTTGCATTCCTTGATCGTACTTTCAATCACTTCACGGCTTTCGCCGGTGAGCTTCTGGATGCGTCCGACCAGTTCTTCCTGTTGGCCTTCGGCGTAACGGAGATCATTATCCGTCAACTTGGCCCATTTCTGTTTCAATTTGCCTTTGGTGATATTCCAGTCGCCTTTGATTTCAAGTGTGGTCATATAATTTGTTCTTTTTTTATTTTTCAGCCGTCAATTTGACGGGAAAGTCTTTCGAGGCATCATTTGCGACTCAAGCTCATCCACAGGGTATGCCCCAACATCAAGGTGAGTGCGACAATTGCCCCCGCCGAAAGACAAGCCGCGACCTCCACCTCAACCAGCCAGTTTTTAATATCCATCACCAGAATCATGCACTGAGACGCTGGCCGGCACCATGGGGTAAAACCCGACCGTGAGACGAATCCCGTTGGCGGGCGTGCTCAGGGCACGAGCACCGCCGCACCTTCGAAGCGACCGGCGCGAAGATCGGCGAGTGCCTGGTTGGCCGACGTAAGTGGATAGGTCGTAGTTTGGGTTACGATGCCCATCTCTGGTGCCAGGCGCAGGAATTCAATCCCGTCTTGGCGCGTGAGATTGGCGACAGACAACAGTTGACGCTCCTCCCAAAGCAGCCGATAGGGGAAACCTGGAATATCACTCATGTGAATGCCGGCGCAAACGACGCGGCCACCTTTGCGAACCGCCTTTAGGGCGACCGGCACGAGATCTCCCAAGGTGGCAAATATTATCGCCGCGTCTAATGGTTCCGGGGGCAGCTCGTCTGACCCGCCCGCCCAAACTGCACCAAGGCGCAGGGCAAAAGACTGTGTGGCCACATCACCCGGGCGTGTGAAGGCAAAGGCAGACCGCCCTTGCAATTTGATAACCTGCGCCAGGATATGGGCGGCAGCGCCAAAGCCATAGAGTCCGATCGTTTGACCTTTGCCAGCGATGACCAGCGAACGCCAGCCGATCAAGCCGGCGCAGAGCAATGGAGCCAGCGCCACGTCGCTGCCGGCTTCCCCGAGCGGAAAGGCAAAACGAGCATCGGCAATTGCCGCCGTTGCAAATCCACCGTTGCGCGTGTAACCGGTGAAGAGTGGATGGTCGCAGAGATTTTCGTGGCGGCTGATGCAATAAGGACAAACGCCGCAGGTGTGACCGAGCCACGGAATGCCGACTCGTTCGCCTAATGCCAGACCCTTGACCTCCGCCCCGATTAAATCAATGCGTCCGACAATTTCATGGCCTGGAATGATGGGCAATCGCGGGTCCGGTAATTCGCCATCAACGACATGAAGATCGGTCCGGCAGACGCCGCAGGCAGATACTTTCACGCGAATCTCACCCGGCCCGGGCTGCGGATCGGCAAGTTCCATCCATTCCAGGGCAGCTTTAATTTTCCTTAACACCATTGCGTTCATGGCTTCCTCCGTTTCCGCTCATGAAAGGTTGCTGGTCCTGTCCGAACGGATCCCGGCCGGAGGCAGATGGTTTTATTGCTGTTCATAGAGCCGACGTAGAATTCCCGGCATCAAATCCGCGAGGTCTTCGGCAATGAGTCCGGGTCCAAACTCTGCCGCCGCTGCGCCATGCACCCACACCGCGGCGGCGGCGGCGAGAAATGGCTCCATGCCTTGGGCAAGAAAGCCTAGGATGATACCGCTCAACACGTCCCCGGCGCCGGCGGTAGCGAGGGTCGGTGGCGCGTTGCTATTAATGATCGACCGTCCGTCCGGGTGTGTGATCACCGTGTCGCTGCCTTTCAGAACAATAATTGCTCCGCTGCGACTGGCGGCGGCGCGTGTGCGGGTTAGTTTGTCGCCACTTGGGTCGAACAGGCGATGGAATTCACCATCATGAGGCGTGAGCACACAGGAGCCCGTGATGGCCTCGTCAAGCGTCGGCGGATCGTCGGCAAAAGCCGTTAGCGCGTCCGCGTCTAGCAACGTCGGTCGACCGGTCTTCAGAATTGAAAGGACCCGGGATCGAGTCTCCTCGCCTGTTCCGGCACCAGGGCCAATGAGAAATGCGGTGTACCGGATGTCGTCCAGCAGATAATCAAAATCTTCCGGAACCGCCAGCGGCTGAACCATGATGCTGGTCAAGGTCGCCGCATAGACGGGCAGAGCAACCGGGGACACCGCGATGGTGGTAAGTCCCGAACCGGCCCGGGCTGCGGCGCGAGCCGCCATTCGGACGGCCCCGGTCATGGGATAGCCTCCGGAAATCAACGCGTGACCGCGATTGTATTTATTACCGCCTGCCTTTGCGCGCGGCAGTCTGGCAACCCAGAGTTTCGGGTCGTTCTCGAAAGTATCCGGCGCGACCTGATCTAGCACGGAGGAGGGGATGCCAGTGTCGGCAACCACGACCTCGCCGCATAACAGTCTGCCGGGCAAAAGCAGGTGTCCTGGTTTCTTGCGAAAAAACGTGACGGTCAGGGTGGCGGCAACCGCTCCCAACGCTTCACCGGTATCCCCCATCAGTCCGCTCGGAACATCGATGGCCACAATTGGCAATCGTCTGCCGGCTGCGACGGACAGAATTTCTGCGGCGGATCCCTCCAGCGGGCGATCAAGACCCGCCCCCAAAATCGCATCCACGACCAATTTTGCGTCGTCGAGCATCCCCGGGACAAGTTGCCGAACCTCGCCGCGCCACAAGTCTGCGTGAAAGCGGGCCGTTTCTTTCAAGCAATCAGGTGGTCCGAGCAATGCAACGCGAACGGGCCAACCCGCTGTGGACAGATGCCTCGCCGTGGCGAATCCGTCGCCACCATTGTTGCCGGGTCCGCATAATACGATAACCGGACGTGCCGACCAGCGTTGCATAATCTCCCGGGCAACTGACTGGCCGGCATGCTCCATCAACAATGTTGCCGGTGTGCCCGCAGCCAACGTTAACCGCTCGGCCTCGTCCATGCGGCGGACATCGAGTAATGCAGTTGGAAAATTCATTCTGATTAACCCATGGAAACGCCCAGGATTCGACCAATCACGGCAGTGACAGTCATGGCCAAGGTGCCGCCGATGGTGACGCGCAACGCGGCACGGCCGAGGGGCGCGCCACCGAGGTGACCGCCAATCGCTCCCAGCGCAGCTAGACTCACCAACGAGAAAGCAGCGATCATGGGGATGCGCCAGGGCGCCGGTGACAGGAGCAGAGCTATGATTGGTATAGTGGAGAAGGAAGCAAAGCTCACCGCCGAGATCCAGGCTGCCTGGAGCGGACGTGCCAGGGAGGTTTGGTCAAATCCAAGCTCATCTCGCACGTGGGCGCCGAGCCGGTCATGCGCGCTGAGTTGTTCCGCGACTTTCAACGCGAGATCGTAATCAAGTCCTCGTTTCACATAGATCAATGCAAGTTCCTGTAATTCGGCCTCCGGTTCTGACGCGAGCTCTCGCGTCTCAACTCCAATATCCGCCTGCTCCGCGTCGCTTTGCGAACTGACGGAAACATATTCTCCCACGGCCATGGACATTGCGCCAGCCACCAAGCCGGCCATACCAGCGACCAAGATAGACCTCTCTGAAGCGGAAGCGGCGGCCACACCAATCATTAAGCTCGCGGTCGAAACGATGGCATCGTCCGAGCCCAGTACGGCGGCCCGCAACCACCCAACCCGTCCGCTTTGGTGCGTTTCTCGTTGGTTAAGAAAAATGACCGGTTTCGTATGCATGTCCAACCCAAGTGATCGCGCGATTCCAGATTGTGTAAATAAATTTGTTTGCGCTTTTAGCTGGCCCCGAAATTTATCACCACACGCGACGCCACGTTGCCGTGTTCAAGCCGTTCCAAAACCTGGTTGATCGCCGACAGCGGTTGCAATTCGATGTCTGCTTTGACCTTGCCCGACGCCGCGAAGGCAAGCGCTTCAGCCATATCTTGGCGCGTGCCAACGTAGGAACCGCGAATTGTAATGCAGTTCGCCACCACCTCGAACAATGGAGTCGGAAATTCACCCGGCGGCAAACCATTTAGCACGCAGGTTCCGTGCTTGCGCGTCATGCCAACACCCTGTTTAAACGCCCCTAGCGAAGGAGCCGTGATCAAAACGCCGTGTGCGCCGCCGCCCGTTCCTTTTTTCACCGCTGCGACCGGGTCGCCGGCCCTGGCATTGACGACAAGATCCGCTCCCAACTGTTTTGCATGGGCGAGCTTGCCGTCATCCACGTCAATCGCGCACACCTGAAGGCCCATGACTTTGGCGTATTGAATCGCCAGATGACCCAGGCCGCCAATACCCGAAATGGCGATCCATTGGCCCGGCTTCGCTCCCGTTTCCTTAATGCCTTTATAGGTGGTGATGCCGGCGCAAATGATCGGGGCCGCTTCCGTGGATTTCAGCCCGACGGGTATGTGGGCAACGTAATTCGGGTCGGCCAGAATGTATTCGGCAAAGCCGCCGTTTTTCGTATAACCGCCGAACTGGGCCTCGCCACACACCGTCTCCCATGCGGACAAACAATACTCGCAGTGGCCGCACGCTGAATAAAGCCATGGCACTCCGACGCGGTCGCCCACTTTCACGATGGAGACACCGACTCCAACGGCGACGACCGGTCCGATGCCTTCATGGCCCGGAATGAATGGAGGCTTGGGCTTCACCGGCCAATCGCCATGCCAGGCATGGACATCCGTGTGACAGACACCGCATGTCTCCGTTTTGACCAAAACCTGACCCGGGCCCGGAGTCGGGACGTCCCATGCCTGAAATTCCAGGGGCTTTCCGAACTCCACCACCACGGCAGCATTCATGGTTTGTTGCATACAAATGTTGACTAAGGCAAGCGACAACGCCGGCGCAAAGATCCTTAATGCTTTCGAGGTTGGTTACGGTTTTGCAATTTCAAGTTTTTGCAGATCAGCTTCAACATTGATCAAGACATCCACATTGTTGCCGATCAAGCCTTGATCGGCAGTGATGTTGAAATCGCGCCGGTCCAGCGTCAGCTTGGCTTCCCAGCCGGAAATCGCGGCACCTTTCATACCCGGACCGAAGCCCAGTGAGGTGACCTTGAGCACCACCTCTTTGGCAACACTCTTCATCGTGAGTACGCCAGTGACAGCGTAGGTGTTGTCGCCAGTGCTTTTCCAGTTTTCGCTCTTGAAATTCATGGTTGGAAATTGGGCAGCGGCAAAGAAATTGGTCGAGCGTAAATCGTCGTCGCGCATTTTTGTGTTGGTCGTGATGCTGGCCACATTAATGACGGCCTCAACGGTGCTGTTTTCGAGGTGGTCACGGTCCACAACAATGGTTCCGCTCACTTCACTGAAATAGCCGGGCACCTTGGTGAAGAAATGGGAGATTGAGAATCCAACCCAGGTATGGACGGGATCAATGTTGTAGGATTCAAGGGCTGCCCTGGCGGATGACATCGCGCAGAGCGCGAGAGTGCTCATGACCAGGATGGTGAAGGAACGTTTTATGCTGGTTTTCATTTTATTTGGATTCTGGTTGTTGGTTGTTTGAATGGTTAATTGTTATTTTGCCTGTGGAAAATCAGCCCCGCGCGCAATGGCCTCTACGGCTGAAAAATCCTTGTGCAATTCTTCGAGCTTGGACATCGCCCCGACATAAGCATCATTGCCGAGCAAGAGATGCCTTGGTGGTTTCGCCGACGCCACCGCAGCGATGAGGGCTTGTACAGCGCGCACCGGATCGCCCGGTTGCTTGCCCGAGTCGGCGCGAAGCTCTTTGCGCCAAGCGCCTGCGGTTTTCGTGTAGTCAGCAATTTGCTTTTTGCTTTCATTTGCCGAACGCCCGGCCCAATCAGTGCGAAAGCCACTCGGTTCGACGACCATGACATTTATTCCCAGCGGTTCAACTTCCTGCAAAAGGGCACTGGACAAACCTTCGACCGCAAACTTGGTCGCGTTGTAAAATCCCAGCGCCGGCGCGGAACGCAGTCCGGCCAGTGAAGAAATGTTGACGATGCAACCTTTGCGCTGCTGGCGCATTCCCGGCAATACCGCTTGAATCATCCGGCTCATGCCGAAAACATTTATTTCAAACATTCGGCGCACTTCGATCTCTTCGCCTTCTTCGATCGCCGCGAAATAACCGATGCCTGCGTTGTTCACGAGCACGTCAATGCCGCCAAACTTTTCCCCGGCCGCTTTGACGGCCGCGTCAATCTGGGCTTGATCGGTGACATCTAGTTTGAGCACCAAAGACCCGCCCTTGGTCGCCAATCCTTCCACTTGCTCGGGCTTGCGTGCCGTCACCACTGTGCGAAAGCCGTGCGCCAGCGCTTGGGTGGCCAACTCGCGGCCGAAGCCGGTCGAGCAGCCGGTGATAAACCAAACGGGTTTCCCGGTGTTCGGCGTTTTTTTATTATTTGGGGTCATGATATTTGTTTTTTAAAACGGATTCGGGAAATTGTTATCAGGCTGCCGCGTCAATAAAACTCACTCGCACCAGTTTTTTGTTCACAAACTCCTGAATGCCCAGACAGGAAAGCTCGCGGCCGTAGCCGGAATTCTTGATGCCGCCGAACGGCAAGTCAGCTGCCGTCCAAGTCGGGTGATTGATGAAGACCATGCCGGTGTCAATGCGGCTGGCGACGCGTTTGCCGCGTGCGACATCCGCTGTGAAGACCGACCCCCCCAAGCCGAACTCCGAGTCATTCGCCAGCGCCACGGCTTCATCCTCGTCCTTGACGCGGAAGAAAAGCGCAACCGGTCCGAAGAATTCTTCGTGGTAGGCGGGATTGCCAGGTTTGATGTTCGTGAGAATCGTCGGCTCCATGAATGAGCCGGGGCGATTAATCCGTTTGCCTCCCATCAGCAGTTTTGCGCCTTTGGCAACAGCGCGTTTAATTTGACCGAGCAGTTGTAACAGAGCCGCTTCCGTGGACAATGGTCCGAGGGTGGTGGCGGAATCCATCGGATCCCCCGGCCGGAAGGCCGCGAGCGCGGTTTGAAATGTTTCCAGAAATTTGTCGGCCAGGGATTCAATAACGATGAACCGCTTGCCAGCAACGCAGCACTGGCCCATGTTGTTCATCTTCGCCCAAACCGCCCACTTAACCGTCTTCAACAGGTCGGCATCCTCCAGCACGATGAAGGCATCGCTACCACCCAGTTCCATCGTGGATTTCTTGAGATTCTGACCGGCCCGGGCCGCGACACTTTTTCCGGCGTCCACGCTGCCGGTTAATGCCACACCCTTGATTCGCGGATCGTCAATCAAGCGATTTACCTGTTTATAAGAGATGAGCAGATTGGTGTAAGCGCCGACGGGAGCACCCGCCTCCAGCCAAAGCTTTTCAAAGGCGATGGCGCATTGAGGGACACAGCCGGCATGTTTGACCATCACCACGTTGCCCGCCATTAAATTCGGCGCAGCAAATCGCGCGAGTTGGTAGTAGGGAAAATTCCATGGCTGGACGCCAAAGAGCACGCCAAAGGGTGTGCTTTCAATCATGGCCTCGCCCGATTTCGGCTTCAGTGTTTGCGGCGCGAGAAAGCTCGCGGCGTTTTTGGCGTAGTAATCCAGGATATCTGCACTCAGCTCAACTTCACCGCGCGACTCGGCGATGAGCTTGCCCATCTCCTGCGTGACTGGCTTGGCGAAATCGTCCACCCGCGCCCGCAAAATCGTCGCGGCCTTGGCGACCACTGCCGCACGCTCGGCAAAGGTCTTGAACCGCCAGGTGTTGAAACAGGCTGCGGCTTTTTTAAGCGACGTTTCCAGTTGTTTATCGGTGATTTCCCTAAACACTTTTTTGGCTTTGCCGGTGGCGGGATTGACGCTTTGATAACTCATAGTGCAATCATGTGGTCCCTCACTGACCTGTGATATGGGGTCTTCACCCCATTTGGCCTTTCGCAAAGTCTGGAAGGTTAAAGCATGAAGAGGAAAACGCTGGCTCGCCAAGCCAGCAGGCTGTCAAAAGGCTGAGCTTACTGTGCGGGTTTTGCAGTTAAATCCAACCAGCTCTTAGCCCGGTCAGGAGACTTCGCTTAGGGTTAAACCCCGTACATTTCATACGGTGGATCGTTGATGCTTTTGAGTCTGAAGAATAAGCCGCTCATCACAATTATTTCCTTTACCTATTTTGCTGTCGGTTTCGGCAAGGAGCAAGCCACCTGAATCGCAAGCTTTGCGGGATAAAACTGTGGAGTTGAATCTGCGCTTGCCGACGTCCGGAATGCCAAGGCAGTGTCAGGGCTGGCAACAAAAATGGCTCGCATAGTTGGAAGCGAACTTCACCGGCGTCCGCCGGCGGGTAAGTGGTAAAAGTGCTCTTTCAACCGGTAGGGTTACACCCCATGGTGGAGAACAGGCCTTTCAGCGAAAGTGTTAACAATGTTAAAAACAACCAAACAAGCAATCGAAAGAAATAAAATGAAATCCAATTTTCCAATAACGCTCGCGGTCATCGTGAGCTCAATGTTAATCACCGGCTCAGCCGCGCTGGCATCTGATACGGACAGCCGCATCGAATCCTCCGCTGCTGATTCCTACAATTTCAAAACCTATCTCAAGAGCGATTCGATCACAACCTATTCCAAGGACGGCAATGTCGTCCTGACCGGCACGGTTACCGATCCCTCGCACAAATCCCTGGCCGAGGACACTGTCGCGAGCCTGCCCGGCGTCAAACACGTGGACAACCAAATCGTTGTCAGCACCGAACAGCCGGCGGAGCATTCCGACACTTGGATCAGTATGAAGGTGAAAACGGCACTGTTGTTTCACCGTAATGTGAGCGCCATCGGTACCGATGTGAATGTGAAAGACGGGGTTGTCATCCTGACCGGCGAAGCCAGCAACGAGGCACAGAAGGAGCTGACCACCGAATACGCCAAAGACATTGACAATGTCAAGGCGGTGGTAAACGACATGACAATTGCCGCGACTCCGGCCACACCGGCCACGACCACCGGAGATAAAATTGATGACGCGTCCATCACGGCGGAAGTGAAATCGTCATTGCTGTCGCATCACTCCACCAGTGCCATGCGCACCACGGTCTCAACGACGGACGGGGTTGTGACTCTGAGCGGCCTGGCTAAAAATGAGGCGGAAAAAAGCCTCGTTACCAAGCTCGCCGCGGACATCAACGGTGTGACCAGTGTGATCAATAACATGACCATCGTGGTGCCGGTGGCCACACTTTAACCATTTCAATCGTGCTGGCCGGGAGCAGGGTGCTTCCGGCCAGCCTACCAAAGAAAGCTCTTATGCTATACACGATCGCGATGGTTCTATTGGTTTTGTGGCTGCTCGGATTGGTAACGGGTACAACCCTGGGCGGATTCATCCATGTTCTGCTGGTAATCGCCGTCGTGATGGTTTTGCTCCGGGTTATTTCCGGACGAAGAGCGGTATAGGGATCCCTCAATCAAATTCAAATTTCAAAGACAATTAACATGAACACAAAGACAATTATTTCCGTCCTGCTCATCACCTTGGGAGTTGTGGTGCTGGCCTACTCGGGCTTGAGTTTCAATACGCCGGGACAACCGGTCAATGTAATGGGGATGCACATCGCCACCACGGACAGTCATTTCATTCCACCCGCCGTTGGCGCAATCATGCTCGTCGGCGGGATCTTGTTGTTGCTCGTAAAGCCGAAGAGTGTCTGATGAAACAAACCGGTCCATTTGAAATCTCCGTTGGTCCGAAAGGGCTCCGCCCCTTGAAATGGAACGAAATAGTGCGAGCTGGCGACTTTGTTGAAAGTGGACGCGAAGCTTTTGAGCCGTGGGTTGGTCCGGGGGGATTTCGTGCCGACGCGTTTCTTAAACAAATTTACCGCCGCGAGCCGCGACGGCCAGCCGGAACCAAAAAATCATCGTGAAAACACTTAAACTCATCGGTCTGAGCTTTATTCAGTTGCTTAGACAGGTTTGGATGCTTCCGCAAACCATTGCAGATGCCGGCAGGCAAAGACAGCTCCGCACAATTCAACAGGAACTCGAAACTGAACGACTGGACCGGATCCGCCACCCGGAAAAGTATCGTGGAAAGTGATGCTTCCCGTTTTCTGCTCCAAACAGAGCGTGCCATCAGCAGCAGGATGACTCCTCAATTGTGATGCCCCAATGCTGCCGCTTCGGACGACCACAATAAGGTTGATCAGTTCCTGGCGGAGTTCGCTGGCCACCACGGTTATCAGCTGCGGCCCGGGCAAAGGCGACTTCTTCGCTCCACCAAATAGCAAAGCAAGCTGTACCCCCTAACGAGATACTCAAAACACGGCCACCGCAACCACGGACCGGAGCGGTTCAAAGTCGAGGTAAGCACTTGACGGACCAATGCCTCGTTTGAAAGCCTTCCGCTAGTATCCTCCCGATCAAGCCGGCGGACAGGGCAATTCGTGCCAATGCGATCAAGCCCAAACACCCGATGCACCTGCGCATCCACAGGAAGGTCTTTGGCTGCAGAGCGTGACACAATAGGCCTCTCCTTACATCAAATTCAAAGACTGGTGTAAGAAATGACAACCGCCCAAAACTGCCAGGCCGCCCGGAGGAACGGAAGTGGCCGGGCATAAGGCCGTAAATCATTGTCAACACCAGTCAAAGGCTAGAAGATAAGTTAATTATCCGGAGTTACCCGGCGGCGGCTGAACTGATGTCGCGCGCCGAATCCGAAAACGAAGGTGGTTCAAGGCGCAATTTTATCGCTCACCCACTGACGGGCGTCCGCGAAGCTTTCCGCCAGGGAGGCATAAGCCTTCTGGGAATCAGCTTTGACACTGTCCCAAGTGGATTCCGTGGCGTTTTGGGCATCCGCGAGTTGCTGATTTAGCTTTGCGGCCTGGTCCCGCAGCGCTTGCAGCTTGGGTTTGGCTTCCGTTTTGACCGCATCGCTTGAGCTGTCAACTTTGGCTGAAAGCTTGTCCAGATCCTGGTTCAGCGTAGTCAACTGAGCCTGCATGGCAGCCACGAAATCAGCCTTCTGCGCGAAGGTGTAGTCTTTCATGTCTTGCGCCGCCTGTTTGGTCTCGGTCTGCACCTTGTCGATCTGCTGTGCCGTGGTTGGTTGCTGGTCGCAGCCAACGACAACAGCCGCCGCTGTGAGGAACGTGAAGATCAATGTCTTATTTTTCATAAGTTCAAATATCCTCTGATTGTCGGGCGGATGCCATGGGGTATTACCCTACCGAATTTAATAGTTTGTTTCCCAGGGTGGCTGGTGCAGGAAGCAATGGGGTGTTTACCCCATATACAATTTGAAGTAAATGTCCGATCTTGCCGGCGGAGTGGCGGCATTCCCTCGCTGGATGGGGTTGTCCGCACCTTCCAGCCAAGCATGCCAAAATGAAGCAAACTCTGAGTCAACTGTCATATCAATATGTGACGACATTGGAGAGACATCTGAAACAGGGGCCACGTGCCAGTTTAGCACCGGCTTTGAAGTTGGGGCACCAGTCGGTCGCCCTCGGTTTGGATACCCTGGACCTGGCTCGGATTCACGAGCGGGCTTTGGTCACCCTGAAGTTATCCAACGTAAAGAACGCTTTTACCAAGCTAGCCGGACTGTTTTTCACCGAGGCCAACACGGCGATCGAGGAGACGCACCGAGCCTCCCGGGAGGCCAAAGTGGATTTGAGCAGGCTAATGTCCGAGTTGGAACTGCGCACCGGGGAACTCGCCGCTTCCAATCTTCAATTGCAAAAAGGCGCTATCCGGCGCAAGGTCATGGAGGATGATTTTGCCAAACGTGGCAAGCATCATCAGAATTGCCTGGAAGAATCGCTCCAACTGCAGACTCGTTTGCGACAACTGACGCATCAGGTACTGGCGGCGCAGGAGAATGAACGCAAAAAAATCAGCCATGAACTGCAGGATGACATCGCGCAGACGCTGTTGGGTATCAATGCCCGGCTGCTTACCCTGAAACAGGAGGCGCGCAGTAATAACAAGGATCTGAAGAATACCATCGCCAATACCCAGCAGCTGGTGGCAAATTCGGCACGATCAGTAAGTAAGGTTGGTCGCAAGATTGGCGGTTTATGAAAGCCAAGTTTCTTAAATTGTCGCGACGCTATCGGGCGGCTCTGCGGGCTCACTTGAAACAGGGCCGGCTGGCCAGCTTGGAGTCGGCGCGCGGACTGGGTGGTCAGGCACTGGCCACGGGAATGGAAACCCTGGACCTGGCCAAGCTCCACGAGCAGATCCTGGTCACGGAAGCACTGCCGGCCTGTCCTCGCCGCAAACGCTCTGCGCTCATCAAGCAAGCGGGGATTTTCTTTGCTGTGGCGATCACGCCCATCGAGAAAACGCATCGCAGCGCCCGCGAGGCGGCGGTGCAATTAAAAAAATTCATCGAGACGCTGAGCCAGCGCACCGTGGAGTTGGCCGCCGCTAACCTGGAATTAAGCCTGGAGATAACCCAGCGCAAAGCGGCGGAAGTGGCCCTGCAAAAAAGCGAGCATCATTATTCGCAATTACTCAAACAGTCAGACTATTTGCAGGAACAATTGCGTCATTTGTCCCGCCAGATTCTTTCGGCACAGGAGGAGGAGCGGAGCCGCATCAGCCGCGAACTGCATGATGTCATCGCCCAGACGTTGACGGGCATCAATATCCGGCTGGCGACTTTGAAGAAGGAGGCGTCGGTCAACACCAAGGGTCTCGACCACAACATTGCGCTCACGCAGCGGCTCGTGGAAAAATCGGTGAATATGGTTCATGAGTTCGCCCGCGAATTGCGCCCGGCGCTGCTGGACGACCTTGGCTTGATTCCAGCTCTGCATTCGTTTGTGAAACTTTTTTCCCGGCGCACCCGCATTCATGTCCATTTAAAAGCCTTTGCCGGCGTGGAAGCCTTGGACCTCAACCGACGCACCGTTCTGTACCGGGTGGCGCAGGAAGCCCTGACCAATGTGGCCCGCCACGCGCATGCCAGCAAAGTGGAAGTGAGCATCCAGAAGATCGCCGCCGGCGTTTCCCTGGAAATTCATGATAACGGCAAATCATTTGAGGTGGAAAGCGTGGTCAAAGCCAGGGGCCAAAAACGCCTGGGCCTGCTGGGGATGAGAGAACGCGTGGAGATGGTGGGCGGTCGTTTTGGAGTCAAGTCCACCCCGGGCAAGGGCACTACCATCACGGCGGTCATTGCGAACGGCAAAGCGTCAAAGAACGGTTCCGTGGAAGCCAAATAATGCAAAAGTCATACCAATATGAAAAAAATCACTGTTCTGCTCGCCGAAGACCACACCATCGTGCGTGAGGGATTTCGGAAAATGCTCGATCTCGAAAACGACCTTCAGGTTGTCGGCGAAGCCCAGGATGGCCGGAAAGCGGTCACGCTGGCCAAAAAACTTCGGCCGGACGTGGTCTTGATGGACATCGCCATGCCCCAATTGAATGGCCTCGAAGCCACCCGTCAATTGCTCAAAATGCTTCCGGCCACCAAAGTGCTCATGCTTTCCGCCCACAACGATGACGCATACGTGAAAAATGCCACCGAGGCAGGGGCGACGGGCTATTTATTGAAACAGACCTCAGCCCACGATGTGTGCCTCGCCATCCGGGAGGTCCATGATGGAAAAACGTTTTTCAGTCCCTCAATTACCAGGCATTTTAGCCGTCTTAATCCATCTTTGGCGGACCGCGAAGGAGCGCTTAACAAGAAAACTGCCCAATTGACTTCGAGAGAAATGGAAGTGTTGCAACTGATCGCCGAAGGCAAAGCCAACAAGGAAACCGCTAGCGAACTGGGCATCGGCATCAAGACGGTCGAAAAGCATCGCGAGCATCTCATGCAGAAGCTGGACATCCATGATACCGCCGGCCTCACACGGTATGCGATCTCGGCGGGAATCATCGAGAACAGCGTTCAGCTGACCATTATTTGAAATGAGTTGGAATCCGCTTAACATCACAGTTCGCGTCGGCTGCCACCTAGCCTACGATACCACCGTGCCGACAGCAGCCTTATTTGTGTTGAGACCGAGACTCGAGGGCAAGGTGCTCGTGATGCAGGAGAAACTTTCTTTCGGCATCGGCCTGCCGTCGTATGAATTTCAGGACAGCCATGGGAATGTCACCTATCGCTCGACGCTCATGCCGGGTCGCAATGAAATCCGGCATGATGCGCTGGTGGCCGTTTCGTCCCTACCTGACAGCCGCCAGATATCTGGATACCTCCTTTCCGTTGGACAGTTGCCATTTGAATTGTTGCGGTACACGTTGCCCAGCCGATATTGCGATTCCGACAAGCTGATGAATTTTGCGTGGAATAATTTTGGCCAGATTCAACACGGCCTGCCGCGCGTGCAAGCCATTTGCGACTGGGTTCATAATAACATTGAGTACCGCTATATGTCCGGCCGACCGGATTTGTCCGCGTCAGAGGTCATCGCGCGGCGTTATGGTGTCTGTCGTGATTTTGCGCACGCGGCCATTGCGCTCTGTCGTGCCTTCAATTTGCCCGCGCGTTATGTCACCGGACATTTGCCAGACATCGGCTTCACGGATCCCGGCACGCCGATGGATTTTCACGCCTACTGTGAAGTTTACCTGGGCAATGAATGGCTCACGTTTGATCCACGATTCAACGTGCCGCGCATTGGCCGGGTCAAAGTCGCGCACGGGGCGGATGCGGTGGACGGCGCGTTCACGACAATTTATGGCGAAGCCAATCTGGCGCTCTTTCAAGTCTGGGCTTATCAGGTGAATCCGCAGCAAGTATCTGTAGGTGATCCGATTGATCTGACCAAACGACTGGATGGCACAACGATCTTGCGGTTGTGAGTGAAAACAATGTTGCGTTTTGGATGACGCTCGCCGGCACAGTTTGCTGGGGCGTCTGCTTCTGGTGGATGCACCGGCTATCGACCAAACAGAATGCCCTACTGGACCAGCTTCGCGAGCAGGGCAAACGCATCGAAAAACTGTCCAAGATTGAGCATGACCTCATCAAGGAGGTGCATCCCCAGGTTAATGAAATCAAGGATGGCATGAGCGAGATGATTGCCGTGGTTAAGGAATTGGAGACTCATCCGCCCGCCTCCCGGAATGAGGCGTAGTGACGAGCCGGCATGCATGGCTAGCTGCCATGGGGAAAACACCTTATATCACAAATTGGCCTTTCGGATAATATGGCATCATGACAGCAAAAAAACTGCCACAAGCCGTCCCGCCAGCCAACGCCAACTCATCCCTCAAACCCAATTCCCGGCAGCGCATCCTGGTCGTGGAAGACGATGCCGTCATCCGTCGGCTTAATGTCGAGGTGCTGACTTATTTGGGCTACCATGTGGATTCCGCAGAAGATGGTGCGGTAGCCTGGGAGGCATTGCAGCGGCACAACTACGACCTCATGATTACTGACAATGGCACACCCCGGTTGACCGGCGTTGAGTTAATTGAAAAACTCCAGACCGCCCGCATTGCCACGCCGGTCATCATGGCCACGGGAATCTTGCCCGATGAACAGTTCATCCGCTACAAATTGCTTCAACCGGCCAAGACACTGTTAAAACCTTACACCGTCCTTGAACTGTTGGCAGCGGTGGAGCAAATCTTATACCCCACCAATACTTGGCTGGAAGAAATTGCGCCGCCTTCGAATTGGCAGGTTCAGCCCCGGGCTGAATCGTTCGCCGTCCGTCATTCCAATCTTGCTTCCCCGCTTAACTGCCCCTGATTGATTGATGGATTTCGCCGACGGGATGCCCCCGTGACGGCAGGCTTCCAAAGCCGGCAATTTTTGAAATATGAAAAAGAGCTTTCTCTTCAGTTTTGTCATTTCGTTGCTGGCCGCATCCGGCTGTGTTTTTGGGCGTAGTGGTGATCCGGCAGGCGACAATTCGTCGCCGCAGGCTCAAGATCATAATTCGAACGGAGCTGATCACGGCGGATTTCCGCAGGATCCTGATCATCCGGAAAACCGGTAAAGTTTGCTGTGAATGTTTGGGGAGAAGGCCCCGGGCGCAATTATGATCAGCGGCAATGCAAACGGTAATGCAACCGAGAGTCAAACGCGCATGGAAATCGCGCTGCGCTCTTCCGAACTCAGTTATCGCCGGCTCTTCGAGGCGGCGCAGGATGGCATCCTGATTTTGGATGTGGAGTCGGGACGCATCACCGATGTCAATCCGTTCCTGGTAAAATTATTGGGTTTCTCCCACACGGAAATGGTCGGCCAGACGGTGGGCGAACTCAGTCCTTTCAAAGACATTGTTTCCAACCAGGCCATGCTCGAGCGCCTGCAAAATGAGGGCTATGTGCGCTATGACGACCTGCCGCTAAAAACCAAGGATGGTCGTGACATCGCCGTGGAGTTTGTCAGCAACGTTTATCAGGCGGGCGGCAAAAAGGTGATCCAATGCAATATTCGCGACATTACCAAACGCAAGCAGGCTGAGCGGGTCTCGAATCTGCTGGCGGCGATTGTTGAATCATCGGATGACGCCATCATTGGCAAAGACCTGAACAGCAACATCACGAGTTGGAACCGGGGCGCGGAACACATTTTTGGCTACACAGCCGCGGAAATGCTGGGGTCTTCGACGCTCTGCTTGATGCCTGCCAATCGGCCGGAGGATGAGCAGCAGTTTTTCGCAAAAATCTTGCGGGGCGAAAGCGTGGAACATTTTGAAACCCGGCGGCAAACCAAGGACGGACGGTTGATTGATGTCTCCGTCACGGCGTCATCTATCAAGGATGCGCGCGGCCAGGTGTTCGGGGTTTCGACGGTGGTCCGCGACATTACGGAGCGCCGGAAAATGGAAGTGAAATTCCATCAGGCGCAAAAAATGGAATCCATCGGCCAATTAGCCGGAGGAATTGCCCATGATTTCAATAATATTCTTAGCGCCATTGTGGGCAACATCTACCTCATAAAAATGGATGCGGCGGATAATCCGCTCGTGCTGGAGAGTCTGGCGAATATTGCCGACGCCACCCGACGGGCGACTGACCTGGTCAATCAGATCCTGACCTTCAGCCGAAAGGGTAAGCAGGACCGTGAACTCATTTCCCTGAATGAGGTTGTTTTGGAGGCGTTGAAATTGTTGCGGGCGAGCGTGCCTGCCTCCATCCGGATTCGAACTGAGTTGACCGAGACCCCAACCGTGCTGGCCAACGCCACGGCAATTCATCAGTTAATCATGAACCTTGGCACCAACGCGTGGCACGCCATGGGTGATCAAGCCGGTGTGCTGAAAGTCGAAATGGCTGTGATGGAAGTGGATGTGGACTTTGTGAAAACCCATCCCGACCTGCATCCGGGGCGTTATGTGCAGCTATCGGTGAGCGATACTGGAGCGGGCATGGACCGTGCCACGTTGGAACACATTTTTGAACCATTCTTCACGACCAAGGCCGTGGGTGAAGGCACGGGCCTGGGACTGGCGGTGGTGCATGGCATCATGAAAAGCCATCATGGCGGAATCTCGGTATACAGCCAGCCAGGTGAAGGAACCACCTTTCACCTGTATTTTCCGGTGGTCGAAACTGCCACCACGGCACGGCAGACCGAATTCAAACCCATTCCCCAAGGCTCGGGACAATATATTTTGTTAGTGGATGACGAGGCGGCGCTGGCAATCCTGGGAAAAAAGATACTCGAAAGGCTGGGCTATCAGGTGACGATGAAGACCAGCGCAGTGGAGGCAATCGAGTTGGTGCGCAAGAACCCGGAACTGTTTGACCTTGTCATTACTGATTTGACGATGCCTGGTATGAACGGTGTTAAATTCGGCAGCGAGTTGCTGCAAATCCGGCCCGGATTGCCGGTACTTCTTACGACCGGCTATAGTAGCGTGATGACCCCCGGCAAGGCCCGTCAGCTCGGCTTCGCCGGTTTGTTATCCAAGCCAAGCACCGCGCGGACTTTGGGTGAAGTCGTGCATCGTGTATTGCAACCCAGCCCTCCAACAAAAAAATGAACCCGAATATCCTGCTTGACTGCCCGGCGTTTAAAGACCGAACGCAGGTGTGGACCAAATTAGAGGATGCTTCCGCGGGTGGGGTGAATACCCCATGTCGCAGATCCGGTTTTTGTGTTTACCTCACGCCATGAGAGAACCGCCATCCCTCCGACAACCGCGAACATTCCGGACTCACCCGGCGACAGCGACGGCAACTAGCATTCCAATATACTGGATTGAGGGCAAAGTCTTCTCCGTTGAAATTCAATCTTACCAACTTGAACCGGCCATCGTCACTTGCGGGTCGCGAAAAAATCCAATTTGCCGCCAATCCATTAATGCCCGGCCTGTATTGAAAGGCGATAACCACAGCCCGTATGGATCAGGGTCAAGCCGGTTGACATTTTGAAAAAGCTAGCACTGTTGGTCCTTTTGTTTGGCTGCCAACCGATCCTCCTGGGGCAGCAGCCTGTTGCCGGAGTCTTAACTCCGCACGCAGCCGAAAAGGTGGTTCTACCCGAGTCGGTGCCTGATCCCATTGAGCCGTTCAACCGGGCGATGTGGTGTTTTAATGTAGGGTTGATGACCGATGTCATCCAGCCGACGAGCCGGGTTTATCGATTTGCCATTCGCAAACCGGTCCGGACAGGCATTGGGAATATTGGCAAGAATATCACCTACCCCGGACGATTAATTAATAATCTGCTGCAGGGAAAATGGGTTGGCGCCCGAGATGAGTCCTATCGGTTTGTTTGCAACTCGACGGTCGGCATCGCCGGTTTTTTTGACGTGGCCACGAAATGGAAGATTCCAAAATCAGATGCTGATTTTGGCCAAACATTTGGTCAATGGGGCTGGCGACCGCACTGCTTTATCATGCTGCCGATTTTTGGGCCCAGCAACGAGCGCGACACCGTCGGCCTGGCCGCCGACACCGCGGCCGATCCGTTGCTTTATATCGCGCCCTATGATTTCGTGGCGTCAGACCCGCTCACCTGGCTTGGGCCATATAGCTATTTTACCTACGCGGTCAAGTACAACAACCTTTCGGACACCGTGGGTGAGTATGTGCGTTTCAGCCAGGCGGAAATGGATCCCTATTCCGAAGTTCAATACGCCTGGACATTTGAGCGCGCCAACCGCGTGGCGAATTTTCAGGTGAAAGGAAAACAAGATGAAGCTTCATTGGAAACCCTTGAATCGGTTTTTTTCACTTTCAAAGATCCGGAATTCCCCAGTCACTCCTGCACCAAATCAGTGCGGATTCCGGCGACCGGGAAGGATTTGAAGTTTACCTTTTGGTTGCAACCGGGCTCGGCGAACGTGGTTTACATCATACCGGGCATGGGCGGACACCGGCTGGCGCAACCTTCTCTTGCACTGGCCGAATTGGTTTATAATAACGGCTTTTCTGCCGTGGTGGTCGGCAGCCCATTTAATGCCGAGTTCATGGAACACGCCTCGACCGCGGCCCTGCCGGCTTATCTACCAGTAGATGGCCATGACTTGCACGTCGCGCTAACCGAGATCGACCGCCGATTGACCAAGCTCTATCCGCACCGGTTGGGCAACAAGGCATTGATGGGATATTCCATGGGCGCGCTGGAATCTTTGTTCATCGCCTCGACCCAGCCGACCAACCAGTTGCCGTTGCTAAAATTTGATCGCTACGTGGCCATCAACACCCCGGTGCGAATGCTTCATGGGGTGGCAAAGCTGGACGAATTTTACCGCGCGCCGCTCGGTTGGCCCGTCGCGGAAAGGGCCAGCGACCTGGAGAACACTTTTTTGAAAGTTGCCGCCTTGAGCCAGGGCACGCTGACGCCGCAAACTTCGCTGCCCTTCGATGCCATTGAGTCCAAGTTTCTCATCGGCCTGGATTTTCGTTTCGTACTGCGTGACATTATTTACAGCAGCCAACGGCGGAACAATCAGGGTGTTTTGCACCACCCCCTTTGGAGGTTCCGGCGCGAGCCGGTATATCAAGAAATTCTTAATTATTCCTACCAGGATTATTTTGAGAAATTTGCCGTTCCGTACTATTCGGCTCACGGATTGAGCTCGTCAACCGCAACCGCATTGGAAAAGGCAGGGGATCTTCGCACTTACGAAGTCGGACTGCGCGCCAACCCTGACATCCGTGTCATCGACAACCAAAACGATTTTCTGCTGGAAGAAGAGGACTTGGACTGGCTTCACAATACTTTCGCACCGGAACAATTGACGGTTTTTAAACGGGGCGGGCACCTGGGAAACCTTTCCAATCCGATTGTCCAGAAGGCGATCCTAGCGGCATTGACACCGATGCGGCCGCCGCAAATTCCTGTTAAATAAACTAAATAAATCCCTTTGACATTTCACACACGGGCCACCATCAACCTTGCTGAGCTGCCAACACCCGGGACATGGGGTAACACCCCATGGTAAACCCACCATCGATTAGTTAGGTTTTGCCTATTTGATCCTTAAAATGAAAAAACTTCCATTACTCACCGGCATTGTCTCTCTTCTTGCCACCACCGGCTGTCTGGTGTCCGAAGGCCGGCGTGGACACGAGGGATACCGACATCACGGCGAGGTCGCCGTTGGGCCGTCAGTGCTCGTGGCGCCCATGCCGGAAGTGGTCGCGCGTCCGGCTGTGCTCATCGTGAGGTAGTCCGCGTTCGTGACCCATAAAGAAATTTGAACAGCATCATGCACAAAGTTCCTCTGGCCGCCAAAATTGCTGGCACCACCTTCCTCGCTGTGTTGGTGCCGGTTTATCTACACACTTATGGGCCGACCAACTTCCTTTGGTTCTGCGATGCCGCGCTGATTCTCACAATGGTTGGCATGTGGATGGAAAGCCCGCTGATCATCAGCATGTGCGCCGTGGGGATTTTGCTGCCTCAATGCCTTTGGCTCGCGGACTTTGGTTGCAATCTGCTGGGGCTTCACTTTCTTGGGCTAACCACCTACATGCTCGACCCACATCTCCCCTGGTTCACGCGAGGGTTGTCCCTGTTTCATGGCTGGTTACCCGTTCTGCTCGTCTGGCTGCTTTCCCGCCTGGGCTACGATAGACGAGGTTTGCCGGGATGGACCGCGGTGGCTGCGACCTTGGGTCTTTTATGTTATTTGTTTACTCCGCCCGCAGGTTCGCACTTGGCCAACCCGAATCTGCCAATCAACATCAATTATCTTTACGGTTTCAACGACCACCAGCCACAGCACTTGGTAAACCAAAACCTGTATGTCGTCCTCTGGCTGGGAGGGTTGTGGCTGGTCGCCTTTCTGCCCACGCACTTGATCTTGTGCAAGATCTTCAGTGCACCTTGGGCAGTGATCACTCACCACGACCGAAAAGGAATCGCAAACGGCTGGTAGGGTTACACCCCATGGTGGGTTTCACCCCGCGGGCTTAACCTGACAGCATGAACTATAAACGAGGCACAAGTACCAGAGGTTCCCAATGTCATTGATTTCTCTCATCATCACCCTGGTGGTTGTCGGCGTGCTCCTTTGGGTAGTCAATACCTACCTGCCGATGGACGGAAAGATTAAGCAAATCCTGAATGTCGTCGTCGTTATTTGCGTCGTCCTGTGGCTTTTGTCCGTCTTTGGTGTACTCGGACATTCGGGAGACATCCGCGTTCCGCAGGTCCGATAAGCAGTTCTCTATTGACTGAGATGGAGGTGCAGACCTGGCGGGTGGGTAAAACACCCCATGGCAATTCTTAGTTATCTCTGCGCATGATGCAAAGTTGAACTAGAACATTATTAAAATACTAAAAGACAACGTCAATTTACTCACCGAACATGAAACATAATCACAACCACAATAATGCCCCGAACGCCGGCGTCCAATTGGTCCCCGTTCGATTTGAATTTGCGGACCCAGCCGCCACCACCGTCTGTCTGGCCGGAACGTTTAACCACTGGCAACCCGAGGCCAAAACTCTGCATTCCTCCGGCGCTGGAAATTGGTGGAAGGAAACTTCTCTGGCACCCGGCACTTATGAGTATTGCCTTGTGGTGGACGGTAAATGGATACCCGACCCACGGGCGAGTGAGTCCGTGGCCAATCCATTTGGTGGAAGAAATTCAGTTTTGCATGTGGCCTCTTCACCGGAAGCGGCCCACCTGTACGACGCAGAGACTGTCCCGCTAAAAAAGGAAACCGCGCAAAAAACTAAAAACATATGAACAAAGAAACACAAGCCGTTAGTGATGACATTGGACAACTGGCCGACGACGCCCGAGCGTTGATGGCCGCCACCGCTGATGTGGCCGGGGAAAAAGTCAGCGACGCCCGCAAAAGGCTCGCCGCCGCGCTGGACCGCGCCAAAGAAATCGGTGGCCGCGTCCGCGACAAAGCGGTCGCTGGTGCAAAAGTGGCTGACCAAAAGGTCCGCGAGAATCCCTATCAGGCGATTGCCATTGGCGTCGGTGTTGGGGTGCTGGTCGGATATTTGCTTGGCCGGCGCTGCTCGCGAAACTGCGATTGATTCGCATATGGAATCCAATACCGGAAGTTTCACCCAACTCGGAATGGCCGCGAAACAGCTCGCGTTGCGTTTAGCGACTATTGGGGAAAACCGGGTCGAATTGCTGGCGGTGGAAGTGCAGGAGGAGCGCGAGCGTCTCCTGCACGCCCTCCTGCTGGCACTTGGCGTGGCGGTATTCTGCCTGCTTGCTGGCCTGGTGTTCACTGCAACCATCGTGGTCTTGCTCTGGGACTGGTCGCACGTCGCCGTGCTCTTGACCATAACCATCATTTACGGTGCGGCAGGGCTTTGGCTTTACCGGCGACTCACCCGATTACTGCGAGACTGGCAGACGTTACCCGCATCACTTGAACAGCTTAGGAGGGACCGCGCCTGTTTGGAAAGAATCCTCACGTGAAAGCACTCGAATCCCGAAAACGATTGTTGATCGCCGAAAGTGAACTCAACCGCACAAACTTGATTTGTGACTGTCGAACCATGGCGGAGGAAGCTCACAGGGTTGCCAGCCGGGCCAAAACCATCGGGTCCGCTGTTTCAGTTGCCGCCTTGCTGTTTTCCGGACTGTCATTCTTCCGTCGCAAACAATCCTCACCCGCCACAGCAAAGCCTTCCTGGTGGCAGGCCATACTAAAAGTGGCGGGGATGGCCGGTTCATTCTGGTCGGAATTTCGATCACAGCATCTTCAAAAAGATAAAAGCTAGGCGTCCAAAACAATACTCGAGCAAGGAGCAAAACCCCGTGGTGCGGCGACTTGATTCGGCATTCCGCCCGGTTGCTGGTGAGGTCCAAATCCCCGACCGGCAGAGGCAGGGTATTGCTTGACGAACTGCTGCCGGAGATGGAACAGGAAATAATCGGTAGGGTTACACCCCATACCCAACGACGGAGTGGCGGGGTATTTTTGATTAATGACAAGCAAGTTGATTCACTTTCACACCAACAAAATCCGGCCAGGGTTATGCTTGGTAGTTTTGGTCATCTTCACCGGATGTGTGGGCCCTGAGCAGGGTCCGAGCGCCGGAGTTTATGCGGAGCCTGGCACATTCGCAGTGCAGGACGACTATGTCTATCACCCACAGTATGAATGTTACTATAGCGTCAGCCGGCACCAATACGCTTATCGTGAGGGTAGCGCCTGGGTAGCGCGCCCGGCGCCGCGCGGAGTCTCGGTCAATGTTTTGGCGGCATCACCGTCAGTGCATATGGATTTTCATGATTCCCCGGCTCAACATCACGCAGCGGTGGTCAAACAGTATCCGAAAAACTGGAAACCGTCCGGGTCCAACCAAGGTCAAATCCGGAAAGATGGTCAACACGGCGATGGCAATGGAGTTTAAACCGGTCAACTCAATCACCCAAGGCAAGGAATATTATGTTAGGGATTATTTTATTAGTGGTACTCGTCCTCATGCTGCTTGGCGCATTGCCGCATTGGCCGCACAGCCGGACGTGGGGTTACTACCCCAGCAGCGGACTTGGCTTGCTGGTGGCCATTCTGATCATTCTGCTGTTGCTGGGTAGAATTTGAAGACGGCGGCTTTCCTAAGTGAACTAAAGAGAAATAATTTATGTTACAAAGCATCAAACAACTCTACGGAATCAAACTTGCGGCGTCGGATGGGAACCTCGGCCACGTGAAGGATTTTTATTTCAACGATCAGAACTGGGCGGTGCGCTACCTGGTTGCTGACACGGGAAATTGGTTGCCGGGGCGGCAGGTCTTGCTTTCGCCGCTTGCCTTTGCCGGGCTGCGTCCCGACGGAAAAGTCCTGCAGGTTAACCTGACGCGCAAACAGATTGCAGACAGCCCGTCCATTGAGACGCACAAACCGGTGTCGCGCCAATACGAGGAGCTGTATCATCGCTATTATGGCTGGCCCTATTACTGGGAAGGCGACGGCTTATGGGGTGGCATGCGCAGTTTTCCCGTTTTGGAACTACCACCCAAATTCGCCTCGGTCCAACCCCCGGCCGCGACCGGCCCGAAAGCCGTCCGGCCAGACGCGCATCTGCGCAGCACGCTGGCTGTGAATGGCTATCATCTCCAGGCTACCGACGGTATCGTTGGCCACGTTTGTGATTTTTTGGTGGATGAGAAGAGCTGGGCGATTGGCGAACTTGTCATCAAAATTGGACATCGGTTCACCGGCAAGGAAGTGAGGATCCCCGCAAGCCAGGTTGCCGAGATCAGTTATGATTCTTCCAAGGTACATGTCAAACTGAACACCGATTCGGTGGAACGCAGTCCTGCATGGATAAACGTTGCCACGTCGCCGGAGCCGGGCGCTTCCAAGAACCGCGTTGAGTCGGTCTTGACCCAGTGAAAACCAACGTTTGCCACAAGGCTTGAAGCTAGAAGCTATTCTTTCTTTATGAAGGCCTATCATTTTCCCCGGAATCACCAGGAAACATATGCCGGTTTATTACCGTTACCTGAAAGTGGACTACAAAAGGAGGAAACTGATTTTGTTCCATCGCCGGACGAAGTGGCGCGCCGTGCCTATTTCAATTATCAGAACGCGGGCTCGTTGCCCGGCCACGAGGTCCAGCATTGGTTGCAGGCGGAGGCAGACCTGATCGCCGAACGCAGCCGGACGCGCATTCCCGGTTTTCATAACCATAATTAAATCATTTTTTACAGCAAATAAACAACAGACAAAAGCATTACACTCACATGAAAACCATGAATGGCACTTTACCGGAATCTCCCAAAATGTATGAAACCGAGAACGACATCTCCAAAGACCGACGTACTCAATTAAACGCGCTCATGAACCAGCGCCTAGCCTGTGCGGTGGACCTCCAAATGCAAATGAAGCAAGCGCATTGGAATGTGAAAGGCCCGAGCTTCATCGGCCTGCATGAACTGTTTGACCATGTGGCCGAGGCGGTGGAGGGGTATGTGGACCAGATTGCCGAACGCGTTGTCCAACTCGGCGGGGTTGCTGAAGGCACGGTGCGGATGGCGGCGGCGCGCACCCGGCTCACTGAATATTCGCCGGAGATTTCCGACGGCATGGCGCATGTGGAGGGCGTGGCACGCGCATTGTCCACCTTTGGCCAGGCAGCCCGCAACACGATCTCTGAAGCCGACGAACTAGACGACGCCGACACGGCTGACTTGTTCACGGAGATTTCACGGGGAATCGACAAATGGTTGTGGTTTGTCGAAGCACATTCACAGGCTGCCAAATAAAAAAAGGCATTCATGAATAAGACGTTTATCCGCTTTGTTGCCTTAAGTTCATTGTCGCTGGTCGCCATGACCTTGCATTCACAAAGTAACAGCACCAACACAAATTCGCCACCTCTCAACCAAACCATGAAGTACCAGCTCGACCTGGAACTTGACCGGTCTCAAGGCGAACGAGGCCTGCTGCCGCCGGGTCTCAAGGATAAAATGCGGCTCACCAGCGACCAAAAATCGGAGTTAAAGCCAATCGAGGATGACTTTGCGAGCACCAGCCTACAATACCAGATCGCCAATCAACCGCGGATTGATGCCGCGCTTGAGGCGAACCGCCGGGCACTTGAAGCGCAGGATGCGGGGCAAATTGAGGCCGCCCGCAAACAGTTGCAAGCTGTGTGGGCGGGGCTGCAGCCATACCGCGACGCTGCGATCGTGAAAATCACGCCATTATTAACGCCGGACCAGGTCACGATTTTGGAGGATCCGGCCAACCAGTGGCATGAAAACAATGGCTCTCAGGCAAATGATCCGTCCTCGAATTGAGCCGGACCAGCAATTCAGCCCCGGCAATTGGAACAAGGAGTGATGAATTCCAAACTTAATGAAACGGACCACGAGCAAATTTGCGGCCATGCTGCAAACGTCGGTTTACCCGCAACCACTGCACCAACAGCGACCTGATCTCAAGGCCGCGGATCCCAATGCAATACTAGTGAAAGGCGACAAAGTACCTGCGAAATCCATCGACCAGCAGGACTTGAAAACTCCGGAAAACGCCCGGTCCATATCGCACGCCCGTTAATCCTTCACGCTAAACAGTGCTTCCCAGCGTAATTCCGGGGTGGGCTTCACCCCACGAAACATATTAAGTAACAGTAATACTCCAGCTCTGCCCATACCAAGATTCAGCAAACTGGAAATCGAAATAGCTGGATCTCATTAGGTAAACACCCCATATCCAGGCAGGAGTTCAAAATATATTGTTATGCCATGACAAATTGTAAAGCAGACTTTTGCATGGAGGCGTAACCATGTCGCCAATCCAAGATCAAGCAAAGTCATCGCAACGGATTCTCGTTGCAGATGACGACAGTGCCATACGTGAACTGATTGCTTTAAGTCTAATCCGCTCCGGCTATGAAGTTGATACCGCCAGGGATGGTGCTGAAGCGTGGAAAGCACTTAATGAAGTCAGCTATTACCTCCTGATCACCGATTATAAAATGCCGAAAATGACTGGACTGGAGCTGATCCAGTTGCTGCGCTCAAAAGAAATGGCCTTACCAGTTATTCTGGTCTCGGGAACGATACCGGCCGAGGAGCTTAGGCGGCAGCCGTGGTTGCATGTTGATGCCACGTTGTCCAAGCCTTTTGACGTTGAGGAGTTATTGGATGTGGTTAAAAACATTTTGAGCTCATTGGCTGAGACTTCGTTGGTAGACTTGATGTTATCACGCCATAAACTGGAGGCGGCGCTAATGAATGTCACACCTGCGGAAGCTCAAGCGCCAGCGGGTGCACAAATTCAAAATAAGGGCAATCCGTCCCATCACATTCTTGTGGTTGATGACAACAACGAGACCCGTCAACTAAGTATCAATTTACTGGCGGGTTCTGGCTATCAGGTCGAAGGCGTCAAGGACGGCGCCGACGGCTGGGAGGCCCTCCAGGCTGATGACTACGACCTCGTCCTCACCGATAACATGATGCCCCGCATGACAGGCGTTGAGATGATCGCGAAGCTGTATGCGGCTCGTTTGACAATCCCCATCATCATGGCCACGGGACATTTGCCTACGCACGAATTTGCCAGCAAGCCATGGCTGACCCCTGACGCCACTCTGCAAAGGCCGTTTTCCAATGACGATTTACTGGCAACGGTAAAAAAAGTGCTGCGCACGGACGAGGGGAACAAACTTCATATGGAGATGCTGCTTCCAAAATATCTCTGAAATTACCAATACCATGATTGCCATTGAAACCGAAGCCGAGGAGTCCATTATTCGGATTGAAAATGCCAAGAAACGGGACCACCCAGCCAGGACAGCAGTTGAGCAGGAGTTTTGCGCTTCCGAACTTAGTTACCGGCGGTTATTTGAGTCGGCAAGGGACGGCATTTTGATTCTGGAGGCCGAAACGGGGCGAATCAGCGACGTGAATCCTTTTCTGGTTGAGCTTCTGGGCTTTTCCCGCGATGAAATAATCGGCAAAACTGTCGGTGAGTTGAGTCCATTCAAGGACATAGAGTCGAACAAGGTGATGCTTGAGCGATTGCAAAAAGAAGGGTATGTCCGTTACGAAGACCTGCCGCTGGAATCCAGAGATGGGCGGCGCATTCCGGTCGAGATTGTCAGTAATGTGTATCAATGCGGGGAGCGTAATGTAATCCAATGCAACATTCGCGACATTACTAAACAGAAGCTGGCGCAGGACCAAATCCGGTCTCTTAATACGGAACTGGAGCAGCGTGTGGCTGAACGTACGGTTCAAATGCAAACCACCAATGACGAACTGGAATCGTTTAGTTATTCCGTCTCTCATGATTTGCGCGCGCCGTTGCGGCATATCAAGGATGACGTGGTGAAACTGTTACAGAATGGTGCGCAGTCGGAAAAAAATCTCGTCTGCCTTGCCATGATCACCAAGTCGGTAAACCGGATGAGGGATTTGATTGATGATCTGCTCGCCTTCTCGCGCGCGGCGCGCGCGGAATTGGTTAAGACAGCCGTCAACCTCGACGAGCTGGTTCGGGCCACCATGAAAGATTTTGATGGCGAAACGCGGGCGCGGCAGATCACGTGGAAAATCCAACCGCTACCCACAGTGCAGGCCGATCGCACTCTGTTGCGTATGGTGTTCGTTAATTTGATGTCCAATGCCGTGAAGTTCACCAGCGCTCGTGCCGAAGCGAAAATTGAAATCGGTTGTATCCACAAGAAAAATGGCGACAACATCATTTATATCCGCGACAACGGCGCTGGTTTCGATCCGAATTATGCCGGCAAGCTGTTTGGCCCTTTTCAACGCCTGCACAGCTATGAAGAGTTCGAGGGCACGGGCATAGGTCTGGCCAACGCCCGCCGCATTATTCTTCGGCACGGTGGACGGATATGGGCTGAGGGTGTTGTGAACTGCGGCGCGACGTTTTTCTTCTGTCTACCAAAACTATAAAGCGTCAAGTTAATGCTTCTGACCGAGCAATAGATTGCGCAGTTGCAATTTGCGGTGGCTTTGATCAAACGCGCTATCGCTCTCTCAATCGCCCACGCCCGCAAATTCGTCGTCCACTTTAAGGTTCATCCCCAGCAGCACGTAGTCGTGGGTGATGGCTTTCATGTCCAGAACATAGTCCGGCAGATCCAGCACTTTGTGAAAGCCGAGACGGGATAGAACATCAAGGGCGATTTTGCGTTCACCATTCACCTCCGCCTCCAGGCGGCGCAGGCCGCATCCGCGGGCCAGTTCGATCAATTCCGTGACGAGAAGTTTTGAAACATCCCGGCCGCGATACTGGGGATGGGTGAGCAGGGTGATCAACCCGATGTGTCGTTTCCAGCCTCCGCGGCGTTGGTGGAGTGTGGCTTCGCCGATGATCTTTTTGCCATGCAACATCAGAAGCGGCAGATTTTGCTCAAAGTCCTGGTTCCGGCACCAATCCCGGACGGTAGTCCGGTCCGCCAGCGAAGGTTTGATGAAGAGTCGTTCTTCCTCCGGCACGGCCATCAGGAATGTTTGCAGGCGCGTTTCGTCTCTTTTACCGATCGGACGCACCACGATGGGTGTGCCGTCGCGCAGTTTCAAACTTAGGGGAGATTTCTCAAGTATATGTTCAAGCAGCATAAGTGTCCTTTCGAATGTGAAGTAACTGTAACATTTATTCCATGGGGTCCCAAGAGCATTCTTTCGAATGGCAATAATTGCGAAACAATTGCCAAGGGACGCGCGGACGAGGCTGCTTGACGCAGTTAGATTCTCATTATGAATAGTTCGTGGAGATATCTTCCGTGGTTCATCAGGGCCTGTTTGATGCTTGTGCTTTCGGCCCCGCTCTTGGCCGGCGCGCATCCGGCCTTGCCTGGCCATACCCATGGCTTTGCCAGTGGGCTCCTACATCCCCTGACCGGCTGGGACCATTTGCTGGCCATGACGGCGGTTGGCGTCTGGGCAGTAGGTTGCGGCCGCCGCGCCATGCGGCTCCTGCCTCTGGCTTTCGTTTCGACCATGATTGTTGGCGGCATGCTCGGAATGGCCGGGTTGGGGCGGGTTCCATTGATAGAACAGGGTATTGCCGCATCAGTTTTGATCCTCGGCATCTTCATTGCCATGGCCGCGCAATTGCCGTTACCCGCCGGCACTTTTATCGTCGGCATGTTTGCCCTGTTTCATGGTTACGCTCACGGTTCTGAAATGCCGGCCACCGCTTCCGGTTGGCTCTATGGCGTGGGCTTTGTGTTGGCGACTCTTGGCCTGCAGGTATTAGGAATAGGCCTTGGCTTGACCGCACAACGATTGAATTCCTGGAAATTGGTGCGTTGCGCGGGCGCGGCCATCGCTGTGTGCGGTGTCTATCTGCTTTGCACGGCCTGATTATTCCGATGTTGATCTTGAATTCATGGCGACAATTTAGAATTGTTTCGAATGGTTTCCATGGCCAGCTCGATAGCGTAGCGGCGGCGTCCACTGACCAAGGCACCGGGGCCGATCAAGGCTATCCGCTCATTTTGGAAATTGAAGAGCACTTTATCCGGGCCTATGAGGGCAGGAATCGATGAGGTAAACTATGATTAACAGCCTTCCAGAAAAGAAGCATCCTCGCCTCGCCGAAATGCTGCAGCACGTCAGCGGCGACAAGCGCTTCAAAATTCTTGAGGTGTACATGAAAAAGCTGCAATTCCGGCACGATGCGTTGATCGAGATTTTGCATAAGGCCCAGGAACTGTTCGGTTATCTGGAAGACGATCTTCTGCTCTTTATTTCCTACAAGCTGAAGCTCCCAGCCAGCCGTGTTTACGGGGTGGCCACGTTTTACCACTTCTTCACCTTAAAACCACAGGGTGAACATACCTGCGTGGTTTGTCTCGGGACGGCTTGTTACGTCAAGGGCTCGGACAAAGTCATTGCCGCTGTCGAAGGTCGGCTGAAAATCAAGGCGGGTGAAACCACGGCCGACAACAAGGTTTCCTTGCTCACCGCCCGCTGTATCGGCGCCTGCGGCATTGCGCCCGCGATCACTTATGACGGCCAGGTGGCAGCCAAACAAACCCCGGAAGCCGCGCTTCAAAAAATCAACCAGTGGATTTGACCATGCAACTCGACGATCTCAATGCCATCGCAGACAAGGAAAAGGCCGGGGCTAAAAAAGTTTGTCTGCGCACCTGCATGTCCGCCGGCTGCATGTCTTCGCGCGCCGACGTGATCAAGAAGAACCTGGAAGCGGAAGTCAAGGCGCGGGGATTGGAAGCTGAGGTGGAAGTCCGCCGGGTGGGATGCATGGGTTTTTGCGGACAGGGACCACTGGTCGGCGTGGACCGCCAAAACGGCAAGGAAGAATTGTTTGAGTTCGTCAAACCAGAGGATGCGCCTGCGATCGTTGGTTTGCTTTCCGGCGGCAAATGCGACGTTCAGCGCGGCAATCCCAACCATCCGTTTTTTGCCAAGCAGGTCAAGATTGTTCGTGTCAACGGCGGGATCATTGATCCTGAAAGCATTGAAGATTATATCGCGGCCGGAGGCTATCGCGCCTTGCATCATGTCCTCACCGAAATGCAGCCGGCGGAAATTATCGAAGTCATCAACAAGAGCGAACTGCGCGGGCGCGGAGGCGCCGGCTTTCCGACCGGGCTCAAGTGGGGCACGGTGGCCAAATCTCCGGGCGCCAAGAAATATGTGGTCTGCAACGGGGACGAAGGAGATCCCGGCGCTTTCATGGATCGCAGTGTGCTTGAAAGTGACCCTCATCTTGTGCTGGAAGGAATGGTGATCGCGGCTTATGCCGTGGGTGCGGATCAAGGATTCCTCTATGTGCGTGCCGAATATCCGCTCGCCATTTCCCGGTTGCAAATCGCCATCAAGCAAGCCAAGCAATTGGGGCTGCTAGGGGCGGGGATTTTTGAATCGCCGTTCAATTTTAACGTCGATATCCGGATTGGCGCCGGCGCCTTCGTTTGTGGCGAAGAAACCGCCTTGATGGCTTCCGTGGAAGGCAAGCGAGGCACGCCTCGTCCCCGTCCGCCGTTTCCCGCGGAGTCCGGACTGTGGGGTTGCCCCACGCTGATCAACAACGTTGAGACTTTTGCCAACGTCGCGTCCATCATCAGACATGGGGCGGATTGGTATGCCAGTTTTGGAACGGAAAAAAGCAAAGGCACTAAGGTGTTCGCCTTAACAGGCAAGATCTCCAACAACGGTCTCATTGAAGTGCCAATGGGTATTCCGCTCCGGCAAATTGTGGAGGAAATGGGTGGTGGCGCGCCGGACGGCGGGAAAATCAAGGCTGTGCAAACTGGAGGTCCTTCCGGCGGTTGCATCCCGGCCCAATACTTGGATACGCCCGTGGACTATGAATCTTTGGGCAAGCTTGGCTCCATCATGGGTTCGGGTGGAATGGTGGTGATGGACAACACCACAAACATGGTCGAAATAGCCAAGTTTTACATGGAATTTTGCATGGAAGAATCCTGCGGGAAATGCATTCCCTGCCGGGCCGGTACCGTCCAGATGTTCCATCTGTTGGAAAAAATCACCCAGCGCAAAGCCACCGCACGCGACCTCGCGAAGCTCGAGGAACTCTGCGACATGGTCAAAAATACGAGCCTCTGCGGCCTCGGTCAAACGGCCCCCAATCCGACCGTGAGCACCCTGCGATTTTTTCGGGAGGAGTACGAGCAATTGCTCCAGCCGGACCCTTACGGCCCTGAGGAAAAGGGCAAATCTGCAGCGCCGGCTGACATCGCGCATTAAACACATTTTATTATGGCCGCTAAAACATTAACCATCAACGGCAAGGAAATCAGCGCCGCCGAAGGCGCCACGGTTTTGCAGGTGGCGGAGGAGGCCAACATCAAGATTCCCACCTTGTGTCACCTTGAAGGTATTTATGACGTTGGGGCCTGCCGCCTCTGTCTTGTGGAAGTGACGGGCACGTCCAAACTAATGCCCGCCTGCACGACCCTCGTCAGCGAAGGCATGAATATCCAGACGGATACTGAGCGCCTGCGGAAATACCGGCGCATGACGTTGGAGTTGCTGTTCGCGGAGCGGAATCACGTCTGCGCCGTCTGCGTGGCCAACGGGCACTGTGAGTTACAGGCGCTCGCCTGTTCGCATGGCATGGATCATGTCCGTTACGATTATACCTTTCCCAAATGGGAGGTGGACAACACGCACGCGTTGTTTGGCATGGACCACAACCGCTGCATCCTCTGTACGCGTTGTGTCCGGGTCTGCTGGCACATCGAAGGTGCGGGCACCCGGAATGTAGCCGGTCGCGGCAGCCGTTCGAAAATCATCACCGATCTCAACCAGGCCTGGGGACAGTCCGATTCCTGCACGAGTTGCGGCAAGTGTGTGCAGTCCTGCCCCACGGGCGCGTTATTCAACAAAGGTTCGACGGTGGGCGAAATGCAGCGCGATCGTTCGCGGCTTGAATTCATTGTCACCGCAAGGGAGAAAAAATTATGGGTCAACCTCGATTAGCTACCGTATGGCTGGGCGGCTGTTCCGGCTGCCACATGTCGTTTCTGGATCTCGACGAGTTTCTGCTCGAACTCGCCGGGCTGGTGCAGGTCGTGTACAGCCCGGTTGTGGACACCAAAGAATATCCCCCGGGCGTGGACATCTGTCTCATTGAGGGGGCGATATGCAATGAGGAACATGTGGAGATGGTTCACCGGATCCGCGAGCGAACAAAGACCGTGGTTTCGTTTGGTGATTGCGCGGTGACAGGCAACGTGACAGCCATCCGCAACCAGCTCGGGCTCAGCAACCGCGAAAATGTTTTGAAGTGCGCCTATTTGGACGCGGCCCAGCTCAATCCCTGCGTGCCGGCGCAACCGGGCATCGTGCCAGCTTTGTTGGAACGCGTGATGCCGGTGCATGAAATGATTTCAGTGGATTACTACCTGGCGGGATGTCCGCCCGGCGCGGCCAGAATCAAATCGTTTATCACCCAATTGCTCGCCGGCAAGGCACCGCAGTTGACGGGTACGGACATAAAATTTGGATGACTTATGGCAAAACGCATCATGATTGATCCCGTGACCCGCATTGAGGGCCACGCCAAAATCAGTATTTACATGGACGACGCGGGGAAAGTTTCTGATGCCCAATTCCACGTCGTGGAGTTTCGCGGTTTCGAAAAATTCTGCGAGGGCCGTCCGCTGGGCGAGATGCCCGGCATCACACCGCGCATCTGCGGCATTTGTCCGGTGAGCCATTTGCTCGCCTCGGCCCGGGCGGGCGACGCCATTTTAGCGGTGAACATTCCCCCGGCCGCCGACAAGCTCCGTCGTTTAATGAATCTCGGCCAGATTGTGCAGAGCCATGCGCTTAGTTTTTTTCATCTCAGCGCGCCGGACTTCTTGCTTGGCTGGGACACGGCGCCCTCCCAACGCAACGTGTTCGGGCTTGCGGCGGCCCATCCCGAGCTGGCGCGGGCGGGAATTCGACTGCGCCAGTTTGGCCAGGAGATCATCGAAATTCTCGGGGGCAGGAAAATTCATCCGGCCTGGGCAGTGCCAGGCGGCGTGCGGAGTGCGTTGACCAATGAGGGCCGCGACAAAATTCGCGCCTGGCTGCCGGAAGCGTTTGCCACCACGCGTCTGGCCTTGGAATTATTCAAGAAGACTCTCAAGTCTCACGAGAAAGAGGCATTGATTTTCGGCAATTTCCCCTCGCTTTTCATGGGTCTCGTCACGCCGGATGGGTCGTGGGAACATCATGGGGGCAAATTACGTTTCACTGACAGTGGCGGCAACATTATCGCCGATCAGCTTGATCCGCAAAGGTACGCCGAATTCATTAGTGAGTCGTCGAACCAAAGTTCCTACTTAAAATCACCCTTTTACCAGCCGTTGGGATTACCCGGGGGTATGTACCGGGTTGGACCACTTGCGCGCCTCAATATCTGCCGGCGCATGGGCGTACCGCAGGCGGACGAGGAATTGGAGCAATTCAAGAAATTCGGCCACGGGGCGGTCACCTCCTCGTTTCTTTATCATTATGCGCGCCTGATTGAGGTGCTGGCTTCCGTTGAATTCGTCGAGGCTTACCTGGAGGACAATGACCTGTTTTCCGAGAAACTGCGGGCTGATGCCGGCATTAATAATCTGCGCGGGGTGGGCGCCAGCGAAGCGCCGCGTGGCACGCTGTTCCATGATTACACCGTGGACGCCGACGGCATTTTGAAGAAGGTGAACCTGATCATCGCGACCGGCCAGAATAATCTCGCAATGAACCGGACCGTTGCGCAGATCGCCAAACATTACCTTCATGGAAATGAGATTCCCGAGGCGATGCTGAATCGCATTGAGCATGGTATCCGCTGTTACGATCCTTGCCTGAGCTGTTCGACCCATGCGATCGGGCAAATGCCGCTGCATGTGGAGTTGGTGGGGCCGGGAGGTGACATTCTGGACGAGGTCACCCGTTCCTAGTTCGGTTTTTCCCCCCGCACAACGCACGGTGGCGGGGAAGCGACCACGGGTCGCTTCTCCGCCTGATTTAAGCGGGTTCCGCTTGGATTTTGATTATGAGCGAGCCAAGGCCATTTCTGGTGATCGGTTACGGCAACACCCTGCGGCGGGACGACGGCGTGGGAGTCCGCGTTGCCGAGGCTGTGGAGGCCCTAAATTTGCCGGGTGTCAAGGTGTTGACGCGCCATCAACTCGTGCCGGAACTCGCCGAACCACTGTCACGGGCGCGCGCCGCGGTCTTTGTGGACGCGACCGTTTTTTCCGGGCTGAAAGAGTTGGAACTGAGCGAAATTGAGGCGCGGAAGGGCGGTCAAATCCTGGCTCACGCAGCGGATCCACGCTCCCTGCTGGCTCTGGCCGGGCAGCTTTTTGAGCATTGTCCGCAGGCCTGGTCCCTCGCAATTCCAGTCGAGGATTTTGGTTTTGGTGATCACCTGTCAACCCGGGCCGAAGGTGGAGTGGTCGCGGCGATCCGGCAGATCCGGAAACTGGCAAGCCAGAAGTTGGCCTAGTTCCCGCAAGAATTGCGAAGGCCTCGGCAACTTTGGTTGAGCCCCGCCCAACGTTTGTCGTTACAGTGAATTTGGATCGACAATGAATGTCGGTCTTAACCGCCAAAACTTATGCACGAAGTAGCCCTTGTCCGCGCCATTATTGAAGAGGTTGAAAAACAGGCCGCCGCCAAAAAGGCGCGCCGGGTCAGCTGGATCAAAATCAGATTCAACGCCCTGACCAGCCACAGTGCCGACCACGTCCAATTCAGTTTCGACATCTCCAAGCAGGAAAGCCCGTTGCTCAAGGAAGCGGTGTTGCAATTGCATGAGCTTGCGCCGCTGCTGCGCTGCCAGTGCGGCAACGAATTTGCCGGCCATCATCTTCCGGACGTTTGCCCGCGGTGCGGTTCCCTCAAAGTCAAGGCGGTGAACGACACCGGCCTGGTCCTGGAGGGCTTTGGGGTGGATTCCTGAGCAACCTTATGAAACCGCCTTCCAGAGAGCGGTTGAAACTCACCGTACGCGGCGCGGTCCAGGGGGTTGGATTTCGACCGTTTGTCTGCCGGCTGGCCACGGAACTCAAGGTGGCCGGCTGGGTGAATAACACGCCCCAAGGCGTTCTCATCGAAGCCGAGGGGCCGCACGTCAAACTTGAGAAATTTCTTCGCCGGCTCGAAGCGGATAAACCGGCGCGCAGTTCCATCCAAAGTCTCGAGTCCACCTGGCTGCAAGCCGCCGGTTACAAAGAGTTCGAAATCCGGGAGAGCGAAACCGTCGGCAACAAATCCGCCACGGTGCTGCCGGATCTGGCGACTTGTCCCGATTGCCTGCGGGAATTATTTGACCCCGCCAATCGCCGGCATCGTTATCCTTTCACCAACTGCACTAATTGCGGTCCGCGCTTCAGCATCATCGAAGCCTTACCCTATGACCGGGCGAATACCGTGATGAAAAAATTCACGATGTGTCCGCGGTGCCAGGCGGAATATGATGATCCCTCGGACCGCCGCTTTCACGCCCAACCCAACGCCTGTCCCGTTTGTGGTCCACGGCTGTCGCTATTGAACCCGTCCGGGGAATGTATTTTTGCCGTCGATGAAGCCTTGCTGGCCGCCGCCCAGGCCATCCGCGGGGGATTGATTGTGGCCGTCAAAGGCATGGGGGGATTTCACCTGCTGGCCGACGCCCGCAGCGAGGACGCAGTGCTCTTGCTACGCGCCCGTAAACGTCGCGAGGGAAAACCTTTCGCACTCATGTTTCCCGACCTGAAGGAATTGAAAAAAACCTGCACGGTCTCTCCGCAGGAGGAACGGTGGCTGCTGTCTCCGGAAGCTCCGGTGGTCTTGCTGGAGCGAATTTTCCAATCAACCTCATTGATTGCTGCCGCGGTCGCCCCGGGAAATCCCAATTTGGGGGTCATGCTGCCGGCGAATCCGCTCCACCATCTTTTGATGGCGGAACTGGGTTTTCCGGTGGTCGCCACCAGCGGCAACTTGAACAACGAACCGATTTGCGTGGATGAAGCAGAGGCGTTGGAAAGGTTGCGGGATATCACCGACTGGTTTCTGGTCCATGATCGTCCGGTGGTTCGCCCCGTGGACGATTCGATCCTCCGCGTGGTATTTGGCAGCGAGATGATCCTGCGTCGGGCGCGGGGGTTTGCGCCAATGCCAGTACCAATGCCCTCTGCCGGCCGGGACGGAGGCAACGTGCTGGCAGTGGGGGCGCACATGAAAAACACAGTAGCGCTTGCCGTGGGCGAAAACGTGTTTATCAGCCAGCACATCGGGGATCTGGAAACGGAACCTGCCAGTCGCGCTTTTCGCCGCGCGATTGCGGATTTGCAAAGTCTTTATGAGGCCCAGCCCGAAATAGTCGCGACCGACCTTCATCCGGACTATCTTTCCACGCGCGTCGCAGAGCAGATTGCAGCCCCCAGCCACGTCGGTGTCCAGCACCATGTTGCCCACGTCCTGTCTTGCATTGCGGAGAACGAAGTGCCACTGCCCGCGCTCGGGGTTGCCTGGGACGGGACGGGTTGGGGAACAGATGGGACAATCTGGGGCGGAGAGTTTTTTGGGGTTGCCAAAGGCGAGGTCAGGCGGGTCGCGCATTTGCGTCCCTTCCCGCTGCCCGGGAGCCATGCGGCAGTGCGCGAGCCGCGCCGTGCCGCGCTCGGACTGCTCTATGAAATGTCGGGTCCTGATGTCATCGACCGAACCGACTTGCCGACCGTGACCGCTTTTTCGGCGTCCGAACGAACTCTCTTGCCGGTCATGTTCAAACGCAAATTGAACAGCCCGCTGACCTCCAGCATCGGGCGGTTGTTTGATGCCGTGGCGTCGTTGTTGGACCTGCGGCAGAAGATGGAATTCGAGGGCCAGGCCGCGATGGAATTGGAATTTGTGATCCGCGACGGGGTTCATGCCGGAGTTTACGATTTGCCTTTGGTGCAGCGCCGCGACGGTCTCATTCTTAATTGGGCACCGGCAATTGAGGAGCTGCTGGCGGACCGGAACCGGGGTGTGGCCACGGCCACCATCGCCGGCCGGTTCCACAACGCGCTCGTGGAAGCGTTGGTGGCCGTGGCCCGGCGCATCGGGGAAACGCGGGTGGTAATTTCCGGCGGCTGCTTTCAAAACCGCTATTTGTTGGAACGGACGGTCACCCGCTTGCGCGAGGAAAAATTCCAGCCCTACTGGCACCGTCGGGTGCCGACAAACGACGGCGGCATCGCCTTGGGCCAGGTTTACGCGGCGCGGCAATCCTTCACCTTGAAATGACTTATGTGCCTCGCCATCCCAGGAAAAATTGAATCCATCAGCGGCGACGACTCCCTGACGCGTCTGGCGAAGATCAACTTCGGCGGCGTGATCAAAGAGGCCAGCCTTGCCTACGTCCCCGAGGCCAGGGCGGGGGATTACGTCATCGTGCACGTCGGCTTTGCGCTGTCGATTGTGGATGAAGCCGAGGCTCGCAAGGTCTTTGAATATCTCGAGCAAATGGACGAGCTGGCCGATTTAAAGGAGGCGTCGCCTTGAAATTCCTCGACGAATATCGCGATGCCGACCTGGCCTTCAAACTGGCCCGGGAAATTCACCGCCAGACCACGCGTCCTTGGACGATCATGGAGGTCTGTGGCGGGCAGACGCATGCCATCGTTAAATTCGGCCTGGATGAATTATTGCCGGCCTCGATCAAACTGCTTCACGGCCCCGGATGTCCGGTTTGTGTGACTCCCATGGAGGTAATCGACCAAGCGCTGGAAATTGCCGCGCGGCCCGGAGTTATTTTCACTTCCTTCGGCGACATGCTGCGGGTACCCGGAAGTCGCACTGATTTGCTCTCGGTCAAAGGCGCCGGAGGCGACGTGCGTATTATTTACTCGCCGCTGGACGCCGTCAAACTGGCCCGGGATAACCCGGATCAGGAGGTCGTAATTTTTGGCGTGGGTTTTGAAACCACCGCACCGGCGACGGCCCTGGCCATTTTTGAAGCAGCCCGCACCCGACTGGCCAATTTTACCATGCTGATCGCCCACGTGCTGGTGCCGCCAGCCATCGAGGCGCTGATGTCGTCGCCCGATTGCTGTATCCAGGGATTCCTGGCTGCCGGACATGTCTGCGCCGTCATGGGATATGAAGAGTATATTCCGCTGGCAAAGAAATACCGTGTGCCCTTCGTAGTCACCGGCTTTGAACCACTGGATATTTTGCAGGGCGTGTTGCTGACGGTCCGTCAGCTCGAATCCGGACGGGCGGAAGTGGAGAATCAGTACGGGCGATTTGTTCGCCGGGAAGGGAATCCGCATGCACAGGAATTGATGAATGTGGTGTTCAAGGTGGTTCCGCGGCGCTGGCGCGGACTGGGGGAAATTCCCATGAGCGGTCTTGCCTTGACCGATGAATATCGCTGTTTCGACGCCGCGAAGAGATTTGGTTTGGATTCGGTAGAGGCGACGGAACCGGCGGATTGCGCGGCCGGATTAGTTTTGCGCGGTGTGAAAACCCCCCATGAATGCCCAGCCTTCGGGACGAGATGCACACCGGAACATCCGCTCGGCGCGACGATGGTATCGAGCGAGGGTGCGTGTGCCGCTTACTATCGGTATCGCCGGTTAAACACTGTGCCCGTGGGGAGGATGCCATGAAACCCCCGGACGATGGAGTGGCGTGTCCGCTGCCCATTACGAACTATCCGCGCATCTTGATGGCGCATGGCGGAGGCGGCCGCTTGATGCATCAGTTGATCGACACGGTTTTTAAACGGGCGTTTTCCAATCCAATTCTCGACACGGGCCACGACTCGGCCCAATTGGTATTGCCGCCGGGCCGGCTCGCGATGACCACGGATTCGTACGTGGTGAACCCCATTTTTTTTCCTGGTGGCGACATTGGCTCAATGGCGGTGCATGGCACCGTGAACGATCTGGCCATGAGCGGCGCGCGGCCGCTTTATATGAGTTGCGCCTTCATCATCGAGGAAGGTCTTCCCATGGCAACCTTGCAAAGGGTGGTGGGCTCGATGCGGGGCGCCGCCCAAAAATGTGGCGTGACGATTGTCACGGGCGACACGAAAGTAATCGACCAAGGCAAGGGCGAAGGCCTCTATATCAACACCACCGGGATCGGTGTGATGGAGCATTCCCTCGAGATCTCACCCGCGCGGGTGCGACCAGGCGATGTGATTTTGTTGAGCGGCGATTTGGGACGACATGGCATGGCGATCATGGCCGTGCGCGAGGGTCTGCAATTCGAGACAACCATTGAAAGTGATTCAGCCCCGTTGCATGAGCCGGTGTTGGAGTTGATCAAGGCCGGAGTGGAAGTCCATTGCCTGCGTGACCTCACCCGGGGCGGCCTGGCGAGTGCGTTAAATGAAATTGCCGGTTCGGCATCAGTCACCATTTCCGTGGACGAGCGGATGATTCCGGTGCGGGAGGATGTTCACGCAGCCTGCGAAATGCTGGGTTTGGATCCGCATTACGTTGCCAATGAAGGCCGTTGCATCGCCATTGTTCCCGCAGCGGACTCTGACAAGGCCCTGGCCATTCTGCATCGGCACACGATCAGCGCCGGTGCCTCATTAATCGGCCGGGTCATCAAGAGTTCGGAACCGTTGGTTCTGCTCCAGAATTGCCTTGGCGCAGAGCGGATACTGGATATGCCCAGCGGTGAGCAACTGCCCCGAATTTGTTGAACCGCTTTTTTGAATGAGCGGTTCGGTCATGCGGGGGCGAGGGATTCGACAAAAAATGGTGCGACTCGGGCAAAAAGTGGGAAGCCAGTGGCAACCTGTTGAAGCAGGGTGGTGTGAGGCAGATGAATAATCTGAAACGATAAAAACCATTCAAGTTATGACGAAGTTAACCAAACTATTCTTAGCTCTCTCCTTGGTCGGGTTCGCTATTGGTGGCGTGATCGATTTCAGCAGCGCTCCCTTGGATCCCAAATGGACTGTGCTGATGCCCTTGGGCGCCGTTTTCTTCGGCCTGTTCCTGGTTTCCTTGATGCTTGAAAAAGAGATGGCGGCCTTTAACCGCGAGGAGACGGAGAAATTGCAGCTGGTCCGCCAGGAGGCGCCGGCGTCAGCCCGTCAACCAAGCCACAGCGGTGGTCAGCGGACGACGCAGTTGAAGGAAAGTACTTTATGAAAACGAATGCGGTCAAGGAAAGTGACAAGCGGGCTTCACGACCAGGTGAACGGGATTGTGAGAATTGCACCCGGGTCGCCCCTGCCGCATCCCCCTTCAAGCTCGAGAAAATCCTGGTGCCAGTGGATTTTTCGGATTGTTCCCGAAAGGCGCTGCTGTATGCGGTTCCCTTCGCCAGGCAGTTCAAGGCGCAGATGATTTTCCTGCATGTGGTCGCACCCCCGTATTCCGCCGGGTGGGGGCTCGACGTGGCTGCCTATGATCCGGCTGCGGAAGGGAATTTAAGGGCAAAGACTGAGAAACGATTGCGCGCCCTCATTGAGGAGACGGTTCCCGCGCGGATCCCGACCCGGATGGAGTTCCGCCAAGGTCCGCCGGCGATCGAAATCGTCGATGCCGCAAGGGAACTCAACGCCGGCCTTATTATTATGTCCACGCACGGCCACACCGGCCGGATCCACGCGTTTATTGGCAGTGTCGCGGCGGATGTGACCCGCTTGGCACCCTGCCCGGTGCTGGTGGTGCGCGAGCACGAACGCGACTTTGTTCCCAGCGAATTACCTCCGATCGAAGCCGGTCAAAGGCGGTCACAGACCGTTGACGCACCCTCTGTATGAATCCATCCATCACTAACACGCCATCCAAGCCACAAGTGGCGTGGCCATCAGGTTTTTGCGAACCGGGCGCCGGCGGGTTGCGCGAGTTTTTGGGCAATCGCTTCGTTTACGCGGTTGTCTCATCGCGCGCCCGCGGCTTGTCCATTGGGGTGAACATGAACCCGGATAAGTTCTGCAATTTTGATTGCGAATATTGCGAGGTCAACCGCGCCCAGCCTTCCCAGGAAAAATCCCTGGATGTGGAGGTCATGGCGGCTGAGTTGCAGCGAGTGCTGGCCCAGGCTTATTCTGGCGAGCTGAGGACGTTTCCCCAGTTTCGTAATACGCCGCCCGATCTCATGCATTTGCGGCATGTGGCCTTGAGCGGCGATGGCGAACCGACGCTGTGCCCGAATTTTTTGGATGCCCTGCGCGCGGTCATTCACGTCCGCGCCTTGGGCCAGTTCCCCTTCTTCAAGGTGGTGCTGATCACCAACTCCACCGGTTTGGATTTGCCACAGGTGCAGGAAGGCTTGAAATTGTTCACTCCACAGGACGAAATCTGGGCCAAGTTGGAAGCGGGATCGCAGCGATATTTGCAGGAAGTAAACCGCCCGAATTGCATGATCGAAAAGATCATTGACAACATTCTGCTCGTTGCCCGCCATCGGCCGGTTATCATCCAGAGTCTTTTCCCACTGCTCAACCACCAGGAACCGTCGGTGGAGGAGATTGAGCATTTTGCCGCTCGATTGGCGGACTTGAAACGTGCGGGAACGCAGATTCCATTGGTGCAAATTTATTCGGCCGACCGTCCCACGCCTCATTCGCGCTGCGGGCATTTACCCCTGAAAACCCTGGCCCGGATTGCGCAACGCGTTCGCGAGGTCAGCGGCCTGAAGGCGGAGGTTTTTTGAACGGGCAAATTTTGTCGCGCCAAACGCAATTTTTGTCGCGCGATGCCCGGGCGAATCCGCTATCTTGTTGGCAGATGAATGCATCAGGCTTCATCCTCGAACCAAAAAATAGCTATGGATATAGACCCGCAGATGCTGGCCTCACAACCTTTTTTCAAAGGGTTACCCGATCGACTGCTAACGTTACTGGCAGCCGAAGCCATGCCGGTGGATTTCAAGCCCGACACGAAGATTTTTGCCGCGGGCGGTCCGGCGAACCGCTTTTATCTGATCACCAGCGGGGAAGTCGCCCTGGAATCATCCGGGGACCAGCGCGACGATGAGCGCAAACCAGTGCATATCGGCACCCTTGGGTCGGGCGAAGTGCTGGGCTGGTCCTGGCTGTTTCCCCCTTATTATTGGCTGTTTGATGCCCGGGCAATCACGCCCGTGCGCGCCGTTTTCTTTTACGGTTCACGCTTGCGCGAGCAGTGCGAAACCGACCACGAACTGGGTTACCAATTAATGAAGCGCACCAGCGAAATCGTCATTGGGCGCCTTCAATCCACGCGCCGGCGGTTATTGGAGCAGTATTAAATTGGCCGGAGCGGACGTCAATTAGTGGGTTGCGCAGGCCCGATTGAGTTTGGGCTTCTCATAGCCACGCCTGCTTCCACACCAGTTCGAGTGGACGAGAACCAGCTCCATTGCTGAGGTCATCTTTAAATCGTTGATTTTCTGAACCTTGCGCTTATAATGGGGCTAGGTGATTTACCTAGCCTGGGTAAATATTCGTTACCCTCACGATCCGATATGCTCCCAATTGTTGCAAATCCTTGCTCCCCGTATTTTGTCTTTAGCCAAACAAATAAGGTTTGGCCCAAGAGAAAGCGTTCTAATATGACAAAACAACTTGTTGAGGCTCTGGCGGGATCGAAGATTTATCAGGATTATGAGCGCGCATTCAGTGAGGCGACCGGGCTGCCGGTGGCGCTTCGTTCCGTGGAATCGTGGCGCCTGCCTCATCACGGAAAGAGGTTTGAGAATCCTTACTGCGGGATGCTCGCGCAAAAGAGCCGCGCGTGTGCCGCCTGCCTGCAAACACAACAAGAACTGTCCGAAACTGCCACGCTTGAAGCAAAAACGGTGGTGTGTCAGGCTGGCTTGTGCGACACCGCCGTGCCGGTCCGGATGGGCGACCAATTAATCGGCTTTCTGACCACCGGTCAGGTATTCAACAAAAAGCCCACCGAGGCCCAGTATAATCGCACGGCAAAGTTGATGGCCGAATGGGGGGTGGAAAATGATCCGGCGGAATTGCGAAACGCCTATTTTAAAACGCGGGTGCTATCGGCGCGGCAACAGGAATCGGTCACCAAATTGCTGACCATTTTTGCCGAGCATCTTTCGATGGTGAGCAACCGGATTGTGGTCCAGGAGCAAAATGCGGAGCCGCCGGTGATCGCGAGGGCAAAAGCCTACATTGCCGAACACCAAACCGAGGAGCTTTCACTGGACCAGGTCGCCAAGTCCGTGCATACGAGCAAGTTTTACTTTTGCAAGATGTTCAAGAAGACCACGGGTGTTAATTTTACCGATTATTTATCCCGCATCCGGACCGAACGCGCCAAGAATTTGCTGCTCAATCCCAATTTGCGGGTGAGTGAAATTGCTTACGAAGTGGGTTTCCAATCACTGACGCATTTTAACCGTGTCTTCAAACGGATCCTCGGCGAATCGCCGACGGTGTACCGGGGCAAGCTGGTGCGGGTGTAGGAGATACCAACTTTTTGGGTGGCGTAATGGGGGAATTTGTTACCCTCGCCATCATGAAAGATCACGCCGACTTAACGCGACATGAACTGGTGGCGCTTGTGATAGAACTGGAAGCGAAGGCAGCGGCGAATGCGGTGGAACAAAACAGACATTCAGAAGCCTTGCGCGACAGCGAGGCGAGGCTGCGGGCCATTCTGCAGACGGCGGTCGAGGGAATCATCACCATTGATGACCACGGCCTGATTGAATCTTTAAACCCGGCCGCCGAAAAAATCTTTGGTTATGCAGTCGCCGAGGTGATCGGGCAAAATGTGAAGGTCCTGATGCCGGAACCTTACCGGCACGAGCACGATGGTTACCTTGCCAATTATCATCACACCGGACATGCGCAGATAATCGGGATTGGGCGCGAGGTCACAGGCCGCCGGAAGGATGGCACTGAGTTTCCGATGGATCTGTCGGTTAACGAGGTGAAATTGGCCGATCGCCGGATTTTCGCCGGTTTCGTGCGTGACATCTCGCAACACAAGGCGGCGGAGAAGGCCTTGCTGCACTATGCCGCGTTGGTGGAGTCCTCCGATGATGCGATCATCGGCAAGACGCTGGATGGTTTTATCACCAGCTGGAACCGGGGTGCGGAAACGATCTTTGGCTATCAAAGTGAAGAGGCGGTTGGCAAACCTATCACCTTGATTATTCCCCCGGACCGGAAACAGGAGGAAGATGCGATCCTCTCTAAAATCCGGCGCGGCGAATCGGTGGAGCATTATGAGACGGTGCGTCGGCGCAAGGATGGCAAGGCGGTGGATATCTCGGTAACCATCTCGCCCATTCGCGAGCCCGGCGGCAATATCATCGGCGCCTCGAAAGTTGCCCGGACCATTTCCGAGCGTAAACGGCTTCAGAATGAAATCCTGGAAATTAGCGAACGAGAGCAGCGGCGCATCGGCAATGATTTACATGACGGCTTATGCCAGGAATTGGCGGGCATTGAATTGATGTGCCAGGTGCTGGAGCAGAAACTGGCGGCGCGATCCAAGGTCGAGTCGGCCCAGGCCGGGGAGATCGCTCGTCACATCCGGGAAGCCATCTCGCACACGCGCAAACTGTCCCGCGGCTTGTCGCCCGTGGAGTTGCAGACCAACGGGCTCATGTCCGCTCTGCACGAGTTGACGTCAAATGTGCAGGAACGATTTGGGATCCAGTGCCGGCTGGAATGTCCCGAGGCGGTGTTGATTCGAAACCATGCGTTTGCCACGCATCTTTTCCGGATTGTGCAGGAAGCCATCAACAATGCGCTTAAACACGGCAAGGCGGGGCAGATATTGGTGTCTTTGAAACCGATTGCGGGAAAGGTCAACTTAACCGTGGCCGATAACGGCCTCGGGTTCAAGAATGACTCGCCCCATGGCAAGGGAATGGGCCTGCATATTATGAAATATCGCGCGGCCATGATGGACGCGGCGATGGAAGTGCACTCCGCGCCCGGCACAGGCACCACGGTAACCTGTATTTTTGGCAAAAACTTATGAACAAGAAAATCAGCGGTAAACAAAATCCGAAGCGCATTCTGGTGGTCGACGATCATCCGATGATGCGACAGGGACTGGCCCAATTGGTTGGCGCGGAGCCGGATTTGTCCATCTGCGGCGAGGCGGAAAACGCCGAAAGCGCCTTGGACCGGTTAAATGAGCTCAAGCCTGACCTGGTGCTGGCCGATATTTCGCTTCCGGGCAAAAACGGGCTGGAGCTCATCAAGGATTTTCAGGCCATCCAGCCGGGATTGCCTGTGCTCGTGATTTCGATGCACGACGAATCGCTTTACGCGGAGCGGGTGCTGCGCGCCGGCGGGCGTGGCTACATCATGAAACAGGAGGGCGGAAAAAAATTGATGGAGGCGATCCGCCGCGTGATTGGGGGGCAGATTTATGTCAGCGAAAAAATGTCCGCCTTGATCCTGGAAATCTTCTCCGGCCGTCGCGCCGGGGCGGAAAGTTCGCCGGTGGAGAATTTGACCGACCGTGAATTCGAGGTGTTTCAATTAATCAGCGAGGGCAAAGGCACCCGGGAGATCGCGGAGAAACTTCATCTCAGCGTCAAGACCGTCGATGTGCATCGTGCGAATATCAAAACCAAGCTAAAACTGAAGTCGGCACCGGAATTGATTCGCTATGCCGTGCGCTGGTCGGAATCGCAAGGAACCAAGAGCGAGTAAGTCCGGACAAACCCCGTCTGGTTTGACCGGCGATGCCAGGATGAGAAATCACAAAAAAAGTTTAAAGTTTGCCAAGTGATGTGTAGTCAAGCGCGACTGGCGTGGCGCATACCATGATTATGAATACGCAAGCGTACAATTCGGGCGTCAAGTTGCTGACCGAAGTTGTGCCACACTCCAGCGCAGTTGAGGCGGTTATGTTGTTGCACCATGCTGATCCCATGCCGGGAGAACTCGAAAGCATCGAAGAAATCCATGTGCGGGCAGAGACGATGACGTCCCTGCTCAAGGACATCTTGGATTATCAACCGGCGACCCATTGGGGGATCAACGAATAAATCAACCTGCGGAAGATGTTGCCACAAGTTTCAGGACGTACCGGGCTGATTCATCAGGAGATGAATCTGGCCGGTCGCCCTCTTGTTAATCCGCGTCTGCGATTTACCCTCGTTACCGAGTGCCGCCGGAGGTTCCGTTGAGATTTCCATTGGCCGGTGTCAGGATATACTTCTCAAAAAGCTGCTCGATGAGTTCAAGCGTACCATGGCTTTGCCCGGTGCCTGTAACGGTTTCCCCGCCTTTGCCCCTGAGTTTAACTTTAATTTCATTCGAAACCTTCTCACTTTGTGCCGGCCGGTTGGGCATCAGAACAAGAGGCCCCCTTTAAAAAAATGACGTGGTCCATTCCTTTTCGTCCCAAGCTGTTTGACGCGCTGAAGGGTTACTCGGCGCCGACTTTTTTTGCCGACTTGGGGGCCGGACTGATTGTTGGTATTGTGGCGCTGCCGCTGTCCCTGGCGCTGGCTATCGCGTCGGGGCTCAAACCGGAAATCGGGCTGTTTGCAGCGATTGTTGGCGGTTTGATTATTTCATTACTGGGCGGGTCGCGGGTGCAAATTGGTGGCCCGGCCGGTGCGTTTGTGCCGCTGCTGGCGCCAATCGTGATGAAACACGGGCCGGAGGCGCTGGTCGTTTGCAGCTTGATGGCCGGGGTCATCCTGATTGTTCTGGGCCTGTGTAAACTCGGTTCCTTGATCAAGTTCATTCCCTTTCCGGTCGTCACCGGTTTTACCAGCGGCATCGCGATCATCATTATCAGCACCCAAATCCGGGATTTTTTCGGGTTGCAACAAAGATTGCCTCCGGATTTCATCGGCAAACTGCGGGCTGTGGCCGGGGATTTTCATCCGAATTGGCCGACGGTCGGCTTGGCCACCCTCGCCACCCTGGCAATCTGGTTTTGGCCTAAAAAGATCGGCCGGTTTGTGCCGGGTTCGATGGCGGTGGTCGTCTTGGTGACCTTGGCGTCGGTAATGTTCCAGTTCCATGACCGGTGGGGCATTGCGACCTTGGGATCGCAATTCGGCGAAATGCCCAGTTCTTTTCCGGCGCCGCACTGGCCGGTCTTGTCACTTGATGAATGGCGGATGCTGGTGCCGGCCGCCATGACGATCGCAGTGCTGGGCGCGATTGAATCGCTGCTCTCGGCGGTGGTGTCTGACGGCATGATTGACGACCGCCATGACTCCAATCAGGAACTAATGGGGCAGGGAGTGGCGAATATCGCGATGGGTCTGTTTGGCGGGATGCCGTGCACAGGAGTGATTGCCCGCACAGCCACGAATGTCAGGCACGGCGGGCGGACCCCGATAGCAGGTATTATTCACTCGTTAACGGTGCTTTTCGTGCTGCTGGTGGCTGCGCCGCTGGCCAAACATATTCCACTCGCCGCCTTGAGCGCCGTGTTGCTGGTCGTTTCCTTGCGCATGGGGGAATGGCATCAGTTCGTGCGTCTGAATCGCTGGCCGAAAAGCGATGTGATGGTTTTTCTTTGCGCTTTCTGCCTGACCGTCGCATTGGATTTGCCGACCGCCGTGGGGACGTCGCTGATTCTGGCGTCCGCCTTGTTGGTGAAACGTCTATCGGAAACCGCGCACGTTGAGCCGGACGCGGAAGTGACCCAGGGCGATGCGCCCGCGCAACAGACGGCGGGCAAAGTCATCCCCAGCGGGGTGATGGTGTTCCGAATATTTGGCGCGTTCTTTTTCGGGGCGGCGGATAAGCTGGAATCTTCACTGCGACGCACGGGTGAACTGCCACAGGTTTTGATTTTGCGCATGCGGGATGTGCTCGCACTGGATGCCACCGGCTTGGATGCGCTGGAGGATTTGTTGGAAAAACTGCGGCAGCAGCGGAAAGATTTGATTTTGTGCGGGCCGCATTCCCAGCCGCTCTTCGCCCTGACGCGGGCGGGCTTGATTGACAGGATCGGGGAGGAGAATATTTGCGGGGATATGGATGCGTCGCTGGCGCGGGCGCGGCAGATTCTGGCCAAGTAGACCCAGCCAACAATTTTGTAAAATGACTAATTTTAGCGGTTGTGGGCCCAATGTGGCTCCCTAACTTTGGGTGGTTGCGAATGGATGCGAATCGAGTTTGAAGCCTAATTTGTTTTGCAGCATCGCAAGCACGATCTGGGTCGCGATCTCGAGTTCGATTTTGGCGGTGTTGATGACGACGTCGTGGTTCAGCGGGGAACTGACGTCCTTCCGAAAGACCTTCCACACAAACGCGTTACGCTCGGCATCGACCGCCTTGATCCTGGCCTTGGCTTGCTCCCGGGAAATCTTCTCACCTTCCGCCACATTCTGGATGCGCATCTCCAGCGGTGCCACGACCCGAACCCGCAAGCCGCACTGCGGAGGAAGGAGATATTGGGCGCCGCGCCCGACTAGGACTACATTGCCGTGGTGTCCCAACGTCATAACCACTTGGCGCAGATGTCGCAGGTATTTTTTGTCCGGCAGCTCGTCGAGCAGAAATTCGCGCCAGTTTTGTTCCCAAAGAGAGTGGATATGCTCGTCCACCGTTTCCACCAGCCGTTGATGGACATTGGCGGCATGGGCGATCTCATCCACGATCTTCGAGTCGAAGACGTTCCATCCGAGCTGTTCTCCGGTGAGCTGGGCGAGCTGGCTGCCGCCGCTGCCGCATTCCCGCGAAATCAGGAGGCAAGGTCCGAACGCAACCCCATCGGGACTGACGTAGCGACCGGGAAGATGGTCGGCGGTCTCCAGGCGTTTCCGGAGTGCGGAAGAGGCAATCTGCCGTTCAACCAGTTTTAGTGTCGGATTCATAACCTGTCAGCTTGCTTTCCATACATTCCACGCCGGAACACCCGCAGTGGTCTCGGCTCTCGGCCTTAGTGGTACGATACCAATCTAAGCCACCGTTAATTGGCGGACCAACCCGCAATTGTCAGATGAGAAACTTTTTTTGTTCCCGTCCATGAAGCCCCTTTCCCCGGCTGGATGCGGCTGGGCAAGAAATGAGAACCAATCAACAATCAGTGCGGGGCGATTTCGGGGAATCTGGTGTTATATTGGGTTCAGCCGTGAAGACAAGCCGGGCAATATTCTGTTTCGCCGGAGGGGCCTCGCTCGTTGCGTTGGCACTGGTTGGACTTTGCGCGCTCGGGCCAGATCATAATGGCCAGCAGCAGCCGGGCTTTGTTTTCGACTGCACCTTGCTGGTATTGTTTTGGATCGGTTATTTGGCTTGCCTGCTTTCGCTCCTGGTATGGTTCGCCGGTCTGGTTTTGGGCTGCGGGAACGGACGGAAACCCCGGCAGGGCGGTGAGGTGGAATAAGCCGGGGTCCGGGGCAGGTGGTGCTTGCCTACCCGACCCGTCGGGTCAACAATGCTTTTGGTAAACAGACAATTATGGCCGCCAATCAAATCCAACAAATCGTCCCGGAGTTGCGGGACGCCATCGGCCCGGTGATCCTGATCTCGGGGGTCGGCCTCCTCCTGCTGACGATGACCAACCGGTTGGGCCGGGCGATTGATCGTGCCCGGTTGCTGAAGAACGAACTGGCGGTGCGCACCGGACATGAGCGGGAACAAACCCTCGCCCAGGTGACCGTGCTGTATCGTCGCGCCCGGATTATCCGGACGAGCATCGCCCTGGCGGCAAGCAGTGCGGCACTGGCCGCGGTATTGATCGTGACCCTGTTTCTGAACAGTCTGTTGCAATCGCAGCTCGAAGTGTTGATCGGTCTGCTTTTCATTGCCTGCATGTGCTGTCTGTTTGCCTCACTCGTGGCGTTCATCTGCGACATCAACCTGTCTTTGCTCGCGCTCAAACTGGAATTGGAAGTCGTTATGCAGCCAAAGGATGAAAATAAACCGGCCATCGGTTCAGCAAGGCCGGAGTCCGGAAGTTGAGGCGGCAGCTTGGTCGACCGCGGAGTTTTATTTACTGCTCACCGCGGCGCTTACCGCGTTTTGCAAGTCATCGCCGCGCAGACTTTTGCCCAGGATAATGCCGTTACGATCGAGCAGATAATTCATGGGAATGCTTTGCACACCGTACTTTTTGGCAAGTTTGTTGTCCCAGCCCTGGCCATCGAAGTACTGCGGCCAAGCCACGCCCTGCGTGGCGGCGTAAAAGGTCAGCGAGTTTCGATCTTCGTCAAGGCTGACACCGATGACGTCGAAGCCGGACGCATGATATTTCTGGTAGGCGGCAATCACGTTGGGCATTTCCCCGCGGCAGGGATTACACCAGGTTGCCCAGAAATCCACCAACAGGATTTTGCCTCGGGCACCCGAAACCGACAACGGTGATCCGTTCAGATCACTTTCGTTGAAGTCGGGAAATCTCTGGCCGATCTCAAGCCCCTCGGAAACATTCGCCGCCGGCGTCCGGCTCATGTCAGCCGGATTCACGGAGGGTTGGGCGGCAAGGCGCGCCTGGTACTTGGCATTGGCTTGGGCGCGGGCTTTTTCCAAAGCCTCGGCTTGGTCGAAATTGAATTTAAAGTGCTTTTGCGTCTCGGGGTCCAAATCCTTTAATTTGGCATTGCCCATGCCGGAACTGGACAGGAAGTAAACATCTGTCGGAGTCACCTTGGTGATCGTTACATTAGTAAAGGTGTCGGCTCCGACCGTGAGTGTGGGCAGGATTTCGTCGGCCTGCACCGACAAAGCTGTAATTAAGAACACTAAAATGAGTTTAGAGTGCATAGTACCCTCCGCACCGAGCATGAGTTGTGCCAAGTCTTGCCAGGGGTGGCGGCAGTGCTACGAAAGGCTCGGGGGAAAACTTTTACAGTCCTTTGTCATCAAGAAAGACACCACAGTTTGTGCAGGCTTTATGTCTAAAATTCCTATTCTTGCCAGTCCTTAGGCTTTTTCCACAGGCATTGCAATGTTTTGCGCCTAGCCAGTCTCCTGATTCGAGCGAAGCTGAACCACATTCGGGGCAATGATTGGCAATGTCAGACAGAAATGAAAAATGGCAGGCTGGACATTTTAGTCGGCTTTGAAGCAAAAAGGCGGTAGCGACCAGTGAAACGAAGCCGGCGATGATAAGAACAATTCCAGTCGCGAGTAGCCATTTGATGGGATGCGGTGAAAGCACATAGGAATAAATGAGCGCCGAGAATCCGGCAAGAAAAACCAACAGGACGGGAAGCGCATAACGCTTTTCGGTTGCCCTATACTGCTTCAAATCCGCCGCAAAACGTTCTCGATATTGTCTTATTTCTTCCGGAGAACAATCAGGGATTGCTTTAAAGTTATCCTTCAGCTCATTGTTCATTTTCTGATCTGGTCAAGCCGTCGCCGGCTCTTGGCGGGAGCGTCCAGAGAGATTGGGAGTTTTTGCAGTGCAAGGTAAAGCTCATGGTGTTTGGTTGTGCGCACGATTACTCGCATAGACTCTGCTCCACCAGCCAACTTTCGGTCCGATATAATCAAACAAAACAATCTTCTCCCCCAAATCGGTTTGAACGAGTGCGGCAGTGTATGCAGCCGGGACGCTACCCTGGATATATACCGGACGGATTTCTAAAATCCTGTAGCTCGCGACGTGACCCGCATCAAAGCTGATCAGATCAAACACCTCCTTGACCACCTGCTCTGGCGAGGCTGTACCGGGCAAACCGAGCACCGGGTAGGTGCCGTGCTCCCAATGGCCATGCGAAGAGGAAAGGTCGCTGACAAGCTGGTCGACCGGGCCCGGTGACGTGGCGCAACCAACAAAGAGCGCGGCAATCGTGGTGAAAAATGCCGGGCGCATGATCCGCCAAACGCGCAAGGGCTGAGTCGCAGCCGCGTCATAACGAGGCCTCTGCATTGGCTGAAGCGCAGGATTGGGCCGTGTCATTTCAACTCCTCTCCAGTTTCGCAAAAAATACGCGCGCCCAGGGAGGATGCAAACAGCTTGAGCTTCCGATATAAATCCTCATCGATGCCTTTAACCTCGATCCCACCTTTGATAAGAGCAAACGATGCAGGATAGCCACCTGGATAAGAATCCCAGACTGCCCAGAGTCCCTTGTAACGTAAACCGGAAGCAGGCTCCGGCTGTGCCAACCGTAAATCAGGGTCGGCGGCAACAGCTGCATGCCACTCTGCTTCTGAAATCTCGTGTCCTCCCTTGATCAAGGGGCCGGAGTTGCGCGTGACGTAATAGTAAACGCCCATGGGGCAAAATTACTCAACCGCTCAAGGCTAATCAACTGACGACTTGCTGGTTGCAGATTTTAATTGTTGGGCAGCGCAAATAGCAGCGAGGAAAACGCCCACCCATATTACAAAACGGTTCGATGGTTCGGGAATAACCAGGATATTCACGGGGTTTTGCAGGCCGGTGATGAAATCCGGATTTTCCAGCTGGCCCGAAGTGGAGTATTCACCGATGACATTCCCGCCGGCCCCACCATAATTGTTGGCCCAAAAAAGATTGCCGTTGCCGTCCAGCGCTATACCGGAGCCACTGTTGTAGCCGCCAGAAATGAGCGAGGGGTTGCCGAATCCGCTGGCCGTCGAAAATTCGCCCACGGCGTTGATGCTTGAAACAAACAAGTTGCCTTTTCCGTCCAGTGCCAAACCGCCGGGATTGGCAAATTCGCCAAGGCCAATGTAGGTCCCGCTCCAGGCACCGGTCATGGTATATTTGCCGACCAACCCATCCGAAAAGCCGGTCACATAGACGTAGCTTCCGTCGGTTGCCACGCCCACCGGATTCTCAATGCCGGTGATTAACGAGGCGTTGACGGTGGCGCCGGCTAGTGTGTATTCCCCGACCGCCGTCGTAGGGGTCGGCCCGGATGAATTAGCCACAAAAAGATCATTGCCGGAGGTGGCAATCCCGGCGGGCTGACTCAAACCGGTAATCAGTTTGGGATTCAACAGTTTTCCGGCGGTCGTGTATTCAGCGATGCAACCCGCGTCCTCTTCTGAGATAAACAAGTCATTTCCTGATACCGCCATTCCCCATGGTCCGCTCAATCCTGAGATAAACGCGGGGTTTATGACCGCCCCGGAATCGGCGTATTCTCCGATGGTTCCACCGGCAAGATTGGCCACCAGGATGGTTTGTCCATTGGCAGCCAAGAGCGATACCGCGAAGAACAAGACCGACATCATCAATGGTTTTTTCATATGATTTCGTGTCTATGTTAATGTTTGGTTTGGTGTGGCTCCTGTGACCGTCAACGCTGGCGCTGCCGTTGTATCCGTGTTAATGCCTCGGTCCTTTTCATAAGCTTGAGTGATCAATCGGCCGGGTTATTGTTTAAGACGGAGTGCGCGCATTTAGCCCTCGTTGTTGTTATATACCTACTACAGCAGAACGACGAATATCTTTCAAGGATTATTGAAGTCACGGACATCAACATTTCAGTAACGAAATTGCTAAGTTCTACGACAAGCGATGTTGACAGCTTGCTTAAATTTCAAAGAAACGCACGCGTCAGGGCACGCAGACTACACGATTTCCTGAGAGATTGGCGACTTTGTAGGCCCGGTGTCCTCAGTGGGCGAGTTTTTCAAGAGGCTCTCAGGTTCCCGGGTCGGGGCCGGGTAAAACACCCTGCTGGCGAGAGGAATCGAGGCTGGCGGAATGGACCAAACAGCGCCAGACGATTGGTTTTTGAGATTTATGTCAGTTCGCGGATTTGGTCCATGAGGCGACGCACCAACCGCGGACGATCATTGCCCTCAACGTTCGCGACGTTGAGGTTCCATTTGGTGAACGGAGATTCCAATTCAGCCGTCTCGATCTGGCGGCCCGACTCGACAAAAGCGGCCACGCGCTGCAAATAATCGGCCGCGCCACTACGAAGTTCGGATTCGGAGGCCTGCGCTGCTTGGTCGAGGCGTTGCCATTCCTCGAGTTTGGTTCTTCTCAAGAGGCCGGTGGTGATCAGGGCCAGGGCCTGCACGTGCGTGGTCAGGCGCTCGAGCAAAGCCGGGGAAAAGGCCTTGGGATTGTGAAATACGACATTCTCAACGGCGGCCTGTTCCGACAGGAGCAATACGCCGTCCAAGTCGTTGGAAATGGCGATGTGAGCCGATACGGCGGCCCTGGCGTCGGTTTCGATGGCGATCCCGGGCTTCGGCAGGCGCACAAGTTGCGAAACACTACGCAGGACCCTGGCCAGAGTGGGACGCAGTTGATCGGCGGCGTGTTCCGGCCAGAAGTAGCGAAAGACAATCGCGGAGACCACCGTGCCCAGCAGAATGCCCACCACTCGATCACGAACGACGGACAAATTGGCTTCCGGCTCAAATCCCTGGAAAATGCTCAAATAGAACGCGAACGCAAATTGTAAGCCGGCATAGGCAATCCGTTCGGAGCCGCTAGCAATCCAACCGGCCAGAGCCGACCCGGTCACGGTGACCAGGACGAGTGAAGTGATGCTAACCATGTTTGGAATCAGGAGGAAAATCGTCAAATAACCAAACGTTCCGCCCGCCAGGCAACCGAAGAACCTCAGCCAGCTCTTATAAATGGTCGCGCCCGTGTTTCCGAGCGCGACGAAACAGCAGGTCACGAATGAGGTGCTGATGCCCGGCCACCCGAGCCCGACATAAATGAGGTAACAAATCATGGCCGACAGCGTGACCTTGAGCGCAAACCGTGTATTGGACGGATTGGTGAAAGCGTCCGCACTAAACAGAGGCTTCCTCTTTTTCACGATGTTGGTGGACGAAAATTGAGAGGCTCCGCGAACCAGGCTGTCGCGAAATGATTCGATGGCGAATTGAAGTTCGCGTAGTTGCGGCAGCGCAGCTTTTGGCGGGATGGCGGTGCGGGCTGACAATGTCCTGCCCATTTCCGGCAGCACCGTTTTGAGTTGCTCAAGGTCGGACAAGAGCGCCCTGGCGCAGATCAGATCCTCCGCCGACAGCGCCTGGGTCTCCCTGAATTCCAGCGCGGCGGTGGCACTTGCCAGATGGGCAGCAGTGGCGACCGTCTCGACCAGAAAAGGGTGTCGCTGTTTCAGTTGGGGATCTTTCATTTCTGCAAAATTAAGCAGCCCCACCATGTTGGTGGAACCGCGCATCGCCAAATTGAGCAAGGCGCGATTTGTTTGTCCTCCCGCCGAACCCTCTTTTATGACGCGCTGCAGGGCGGTCGAGGCGGCATCCAATCGGAGCGTCAGCGATCTTGCCAGTGCGGTCCAAGGGTCTGACGGGAGCAGGAGCTGGTTGACAATCAACGTGAGCACAATCGGATACACAATGCCCACCCACAACCACAGCTGATTGCGCACGAGAGCGTCGGTGTTGGGAGCCGCTTCGCCGAGGGTTTGCATCAGGGCGCTGAAGAAGCCAATGACGAATCCCAGCGGACCGATCACAAATGTGCGCGACAGAAACATGGCGCTGAAAATCAAGCCCGCCATGACCGGTACCCGCAGTTCCGGATAATCAAACGTGTAAGTATAGAGAAAAAGATTCAAGGCGGTGGCAATTGTCGCCCCGCAAATCATAATGACGCCGGTGACCGAGGTGAGCACGCGGTTTTCCTTGGTGACAAAAAACACAAAAAATGCCGAATAGGCCAGCTGCGGGACTTGCAAGGCCATGGACACCACGGTGACGATCGCCACGCTCACCACGAGGCGGATCGTCATGGGTGTGCGACCGGGAAAGGGAGCCAGTTCGCGGCGCAGCCAGACCAGCCAAGCCGGCTGAAAGTTCTTGAGACTGGTCTGCGCAAAGGCGCTCATTTGATAATGGCAACCGCCGAAGCCCCGATGCGGAACAATTCCGGATCCGGGTTTTCAACCTCGATGCGCACGGGAAATCGCTGGGCGATGTGGACCCAGTTCAACTCCCTTGGAACCGAAGGCACTCCCTGGGAAAGGTCGATCTCATCCTTCGATGCCACGGCCCAGCCGATGCCCTGCACCTTGCCGGTAAAAAGACGGCTTGGTGCCGACATCAAGTAAATGTCGGCCAGGGAACCTTCGGAACAATGTCGAAGTTCCCCCTCGCGAAAATTCGCGATCACATACCAGTGACGCGAGTCCAGCAGTGAAAAAACCGGCACGCCGACACTGGCATAAGCCCCAATGGACAGGTTGAAATTGATGACCTTGCCCCGAAATGGCGCCACGATCTTGCAATAGGAAAGGTGCAACCGGGCCAGGTCCACGGCGGCGGTCGATTCCGCGCGTTGGGCCTGAAACGTGGCGAGATTACTCAGGCTGGCCTTGGCCTGATTTAATTGTTGCTCCGCCGTGGCCACCGCCGCTTCGGCCACCTTCACGGCCGTTTCGGCGCGATCCACGTCGTCAGCCGTGGCGAACCCCTGGGGGAGCAGCGGCTTGAGTCGTTCGAGGGTGTCGCTGGCCTGCTTCTCCTGGGCCTGCCCTTCTTCGACGCCTGCTTCCGCCGCCTTGATTTGATATTTCAGGTTCACGTCCTGCGAACGCGCGACCTCGATTTGCCGGTCTAGTGTCGCCTGCTCCGCCAGCGCATTATCCAACTCAAGTTGGTAATCAGCGGGGTCGATTTCAAAAAGCACGTCACCCTGTTTTACCTCCTGATTGTCCACCACGTTTATTTTAATGATCTGTCCACTGACGCGCGGCGCAACCCCGATCACGTTTGCTAGGGCGATCGCATCATCGGTGCGGGGATGCTTTTCCACGATGTCCCAAACCAAAAGCACGAGCAGGACCATGACCACGATGAGTACGATGCCGAAAATTCGTCCCGCGATCCGGCGCCATTGCTCAGTGTCCCGGGGTGGCTTGGGTTCGGGCGTTTCCGCCGGACGAGTGGGGGGAGCCGCAGGCGGAGGAGAAGAGGTTGGATCAGCCATAAATTTTCAGTTTTTGAAAAAGGCAAGCCAGACAGCCAAGGTAAAAACGATCAGCAGGCAAACGTAAAGCACAGGCGCGGGAGGCAAATGCGGCCTGAGCTTAAAGCCGATCAGGAGCTGCCGCGCCACCAGTGTCATGGCGAGCCCGAGCAAAATGCAGAATATCCATGCGGGGAAATAAGAGCCAAGAACGTCTAGCGTCGGGGAATGGGGCTTCATTTGGCAGCCCGTCACAAGCAGGCCGATTGACAGCAGAATAAAGTTGAATTTCAGGGATGGCATCAAGGTGTGGATGGTGTTGGCGGCGAAGGTGGTTTTGCCAGATCACCGACGCTTAAAGCCAGCCCGGTTTTGCTGGTGTATACGTCAGACCGTGCATCCACCACCGTGCTGCGGGCGCTGGCAAGATTACGCTGGGCGTTTACAACATCCACGTAAGTCCCCAATCCGCGCTTATATTCCTCGAGGGATGCGTCAAAAGCACTTTGCGCGGCGGAAAGAAGCACCTCGGACGCGTCTTGTTTGCGCAAGGCCGTTTTCAAATCGACATAAGCTCGCATGACTTCCTCAACAGCATTGTCACGGTTGTCGGCCAGTTCACTGGCCGCCGCTTTTAATTCAGATTCTGCAATCAGGAGCCGATTCCGCCTGGCAAAGCCATCGAAAAGAGGCAATGCCACCGCAATGCTGGCGCCGTAAACCGGCTTACTGTTTCCAACGTAGGGAGAACCATAGGCGTTTATGTCCAACTTCGACCAGCCTCCATCTGCCTCGAGAGAAATCTTGGGATAATACTCCGAGCGTGCCTTTCGCACCTTCTCCTGGCTTGCCTTCAGGTTGGCAAGTTTGGCTACCAGATCCGGACGTTGCGACAAGGCGCGGTCAATCAAATCATCCAACGGCTCGCCCAGGTTTTCGTCAACCGGTCCAGCAGGGGTTTTGGCAACCCGGATGTTCACGGTCGGGAAAACCCCCAGCTTGTCGACGAGCGTTACTTGGGCGTCACTGAGTGCGCCTCGGGCGGCTTCCAGGTCGTAATCCGCCTGGGCCGTTTGTTGTTGCGCCTGGAGGAGTTCCGGTTTGGTGGCCAAGCCATTATCGAGGCGGGCTTGCGCCGCCTGGGTGACGATTTGCGCCGCTCGCAGGGTGCTTTCCGCCACGTCAACTTGTTCGCGCGCGGTGTTGTAGTCGTAAAAACTTTTCGTCAGCGCAAAAACTATTTGCTGGTGCGTGGCATTAAAATTCACATTGGCCATCATCAACTTGTCCCACGCCGCGGCAACCTCCGCCTTGCGTCCACCGAAATCAAACAGCAGCCAGTCCAACTCCAACCCCGCATTTTCCTCCACCGCATTGGCCGGAAAGACGCTGGTCAAGGCAAATAATTGATGCTCAAAGGTCTCGCTGGCGAGCGCGGTGAGATACGGATAATAGGCACTTTCGCTGAGTCCCACGGCGCGCGTTGCGGCGCGCGCTTCTTCCCAGGCCACACGCGTTTCGGGATGGCTTCGCTCGGCGATGTCGATCAGTTCCGGCAAATCATAGGTTTTTCCCGGATCAATACTGACGGCATTGGAATTGGCGTGGCCCATGCGCGATAATTCCTGCTCATATTGGTCTGACCGCGGTGGCGACCAAGTCTGGTCAGGCGCCGGGGGCGCCATGTTTTCAGCGGAGGATTGGTAAACGGAAAAAAAAGCCAGGAGAGCTGCTTGATAAAATCGATCACCGGCGAGTCTTCTATTTTTCCAAAAACGGGTCATGGATAAAAGCGTTAATTTGATGCAAAGCGCGGGCTATGGCCCGCAAGGATTTCCTTTTTGTCTGTGCCAGCCAACACGTTGCCATCAAAGCAGAATGGTGAGTTGTGTTCAAGGGTTTTTGCCTTTGCCACAGAGTCACCGAGAGCATCCGACTTGGGCTTCGGCTATGGCTGCCCCGTTGGGGCGCGAAACTTGGCAAGGTCGGTGCGCTGTCGCCATCCGGTAATCGCGGCGGAATACCCCTGCCTTCAAAGGAAATCGAAAATCAGAAAGCCGGCGGCATAGGCCAATCCAAAACCAATGGCCAATCCGAGTGGCGACATCCCGGTGCCGTTTTGCCGGGATTTGACTGCCAGAAAATAGGCGCAGCCAACCAGCAAAAGGTGAATGGCTCCAAGAATGAGAATAACATTTTCTCCCGGATGCCACGAGGAATGTTTTGATAAAGCTGCTCCTATTAACATTCCGAGCATAAAATACGGCGCCATTACCAGTTTCAATATTGTGTTCATTTTATAATTTACTTGGTGGCCTGCGGGTTAATTCGAGTCGACCATATCTATCGCGAAGCGTAATCGCCCATTTCCCCGCCAAAACGGTGGTTTGGCGGGCTGGTTTTAATCTCGGTATAACGATCACCCTGCCAGACAATCAGGTCCATTTCCGGACTAAGGTTCACTTCCCGCGCGCAGAGGTATTGGGCGAAGGTGTGCGACCGAACGCCATCGACGGCTACGATGACATCGCCGTTTCTCAGCCTGGCCGCTTTTGCCAGAGCCGATGCCGTTTTGATCAAGACGCCATCGGTTGGTGCGGATTTAAAATCAGCCAGGGTGACGCGCTCAACTCCGCCCGGAAAAGTTTTGGCCAGTTGACTCTTTGCGAGGTCGTCGAATTGGGTGTCGCCGGTTTGGGCTTTGTGCCGGATGACGAAGGCGCTGACAAAAGTGGAATCGCGGTAGCGTTCGTCAATTTTGGAATACCATTGAAAAGCGCCCGTGTAATCGCCCGTTGCTTCCAGGAATTCGGCTTTGGCCTGCAGACCGTCGCCGGAATAAACCTCGCCCGCAAAATCCGCGAGCTTTCGGGCGTCCTCAGTCCGTCCACGACCCAGGTAATAATGAATCAGCCAACTGGCATGTGCGGCCACATCCACGTCATCAGGATTCAGCTTGTTGCCGAGCTCATAATAATGGGCGGCCCGGTCATCCTCCGCCCTGGCCGAAAGATAGTCGGCGAGGTTGAAATAGTCCGATGGATCGATTGCGGCTGATCTGGCCAGCAGATCTTCGTACAGGTCAGGCTGGTCCTCAACCGTGTCGGCGACTTTCCGCATGGAATAAGGTGAGTAGGGGAGGGTGGGATCAAACAAGGCCAGGGCCTGTTCGTAGGTCGGCTTTTGCTTGTATTTGGTCTTCCAGATGTACCAGGCAATGTTCGAGTCGTAGGGGGCCATGTCATGCAGTTTGTCAAAGAGGGCTTCAGAATCGCGCCGGTTGGTGAGGCTGGGATGATCCAGGCGGGGCAGCGGATTGTAAGCCGTTCCCGGGGGCGGATTGTGCTTATGCCATTCGTTGATGTGCGGATTGGGATTAGGATGATAATATTCCTCCGGCGTCAGCCAGTAATCGAGATAGTCCCAGCACTCCGCAGGTACGAGTTGCGGGGTGGCGACGGTGACCTTGAAGCCTTCATCAATCGATTGGCGATAGGCAGCCGGTTCAATGGCGTTGAAGCGGCGTACGAACGGGTAGAGGCGCAATTGACCAAAGATCCGGCCGCATTTATCGGAGAACTTTTTGGCCTCGTCGGGCACCCCCCATTGCCGCTGCAGAAAATCGTAGTCATGCTCGACGGCGTGGCAAATCTGGCGCTGAAAAAATCCAGCCCATAATCCCCAACCAATGACGTGCACTTCAGTTTGTCCGTCATCGTGCTGGTCGAGGCATCGATCCGGCATCCGGTTCAAGACGGCGACAAACCAATCCAGATCGAGTTTTTGCTTTTGCGAAAGTTGGTAGATGGAATCAATTTCATTGAGTTCCAAGGGTAGGGAAAGGTCCAGCAATTGATGGCCGACGCCCACCGGATAACTGTTTTCATTGGCGATGCGTACAAAGTCCGGGACTTTCTTTTGCGTATCGCTCAGTTTACTCCAGGCAATCCCGGTATTAGCCGACTGGTCCAAAGCGTAAAACCAATTGATGCATTCGATCTCGGAGAGACTGTTCAGATTGTCCAACTGCCGGTAATCGCAGGTGTTCCGCGCCTGCAAGGCTCGCACCCAACAGATGACGGCCGGATCTTTGGCCGGGATTTGTTTCAGGATTTGCAGCGCATCCGCCTCGTTGTTCATCAGGGTGTACAAAATCGCCCGGGCCATGCCGCCATTGATTGCCGTTAAATTCCTGCCTTCCAGATAGCGCGCCATGACCAGGTGCGCCGTGATGCGGCAGAGCGGCGAGCGGATCTCGTAAAAGTCCCCGGAATGTTCGCGCAAGGTGAATGCCCCCAGCAGCAGGGCCGCTTTTTCGTGCAAGGCGCCGTTGGTGAAATCATCCTGCAATGACTCGGAGAGCTTTTCGTTTTCCAATTCAACGGTCTCGGCGGCGCCATCGGTGAGTTTGGACAGGAGGGCGATGCTATCCTCGCCATCAGGCTGGCCAGCCGGCAATCCCACGGCTCGGGCCAGTTGCCCGGCCAGGTCATCATAAACTTCCGGCGACCATATTGGCCCGTTGACTTTCAACCTGGTTTTAATGCCATGAAGCTTGGAATCGAAATCCACTTGAACGTCATAGCTGGGAGTGCCGAATGAGGAATCCGACGTCTCGGTGGCGGAAACGTGGAACTCGCCTTGCTGCGGCAGACGATGAAATTGAGCGAAATAAACCTGCTCAGCCAGGTCGGTCACTATGGTTTCGACAATGAATTGCGATTCATCCTGAAAATCAGTCTGGAAGTAATCGGAGGAATGGGACGAGCCGAAGCCCGGCCAGCGATTACAGCCGGCAAGGCCCAAGCACATAATGGCAAAAAATAAGACAAAAGAGGTGCGTTTTATCATGGGCGCCGGTTTTCATGAGCATCTGCCATACCGCAATTTACGGTGGATTAAGGCAATGGGTGCTTCTGAGCGTCGGGAATCGTGCAGGCTTGAAAACCTCATGTACAACTACAGAGCAAGCTTCCGGTTTTTCGGAGGTCGGTCTCGACTGAACCTCGGCTTGACATGGCCTGCGGCCAGTCGACTAATTTAACAACCAAAGGTAAGATATGAATCAAATAACACTTCCAGCTGCAGATCTTAAACAAGCCCTGAAGCAAACACGCTTTTGGAAATGCACAGAGACGACCTCGTCACGGATGATGTTCCTTGCGATGGACGGTCAGGATAAATGGCGTTTCGTACTTGCCGAATCGTTGCAAGCCGTGATTCGAATTCAGTTTCAAGGACTTTTCAACCGATAAAAGACGTTTCCGACAGCCGGTGACACAATGACTTCATTCTGGCTATTAGTTACACTCACCGAATTTGTAACAATCGCCCAATTCGCAGCGTTTAGATTCAGATTTTGTTGCAGACTAAAAGCGTTCGAAGGGGCAATCCAAGAAAGGGCGACTGCGTTGAGGTTGGTTGGTTGAATGGTCAAAATCGGTGCGCCCAAAATACCGCCTTCTCCGGTCGCAGCGACGATTGCAGAGGGTTGGGTTTCGCTGGCTACTACGGTTCCAACACCTGTCGTGGTATTAATGGATATGATTTGTTTGCCATCCGTGAAACCATACAAGGTGCCATCCTCGAAATCCAGGTTGTATACGGTGAAGCCAATCGTCCCAACCAAAGACACCTGAAGATTGGTTAAATTGACCGTATAGAGGGTGTCGGAACCGTTCAACAAATAGATGTGGCCCGCGTTATCAGACCTAATGTCATAGTAGCTCGTGGCGCTACCAAATCCCGCTCCTGTCAAAGTGCCCACTGGAGTAGCAGCGCCGGTTTTCGGATTGATCGAGAATAATGAAGAGGAACCACTCGCGAGACCGTATAAAGTCCCATTCGGGATAAATGTCAGGCCATATATAGGATAGCCCGTGTAACCGACCTGGCTAGTCGTCAAGGCAACGGGATTTATAAGAACCAAATTGGCACTCGAATCGAGTCCGTAAATCAAACCTCCCGGAAGTCGTGTTAAATCGCCGGTATCACCGCCTGCGATTCCGTTGACCGTGCCGATTTGGGTGAATGCACCACTTTGCAAATCAACGGTCCCTAGTTGGTTGGCTGCCGTTACCGCATAATCAATTACGTCCGCACTTGCGATTCTCGACGAGGCGAAGACGAAACCCAGTAAAAAAAGTTTCATCGTATGCTTGGATGTCATATTTTGAAGATCGATTATGAACATAATAAGCGTATGTTATGAATCCAGCCGTTAAATGTCAACCGCCTTGCGTACAAGTGGTGGAACGGTTGACTTTAAAGTGTTTAGGTTGAATTGCCGACCATTCTGAGTTGTCCTGACACGCGCGCAACGGGAATCCGGCCCACCGGATTTGTGTTCCCGTCAATTTGCGCGCTGGCTTTACTGTTCAGATGAGAAAAATCAATTGAAGCGGAAATTTAGCGTTCCGCACGGCAACTGCGCCTCGGCGGCGAAAGGGATGCAAAGCCAAAGGATGGTGTCACGACCTCACAAAATCGCTCTTTTCGAAGATCCCGCATTGGTAAACCCTATTCGGACCGCGTGCGCTTCAGTTTCTGTGGACAATCGTCGTTTGGGTCGGCCAGGGGTTCACCGGTTCCAGAGACGTGCTTCGCCGTGCTTTTCTGAACATAAAGTCACACTGGACGCTGGGATTTAGTGAATTCGCAGGTTTCAATGTGATCGGCTGGGGGCATGCGAAAAAGGGTACAGAAAGGGTACAGACACTTTCCGGAATCTGCGTAAGTGTGGTGGGCCCGCCCGGATTTGAACCGGGGACCAAGCGATTATGAGTTAGCACTGACCCTTAAACAGCTAATGTTTACAAGGGTATTCTCGCATATTCATTGGGAAAGTCAAGCCTGCGGCTTTCTGCGGATTTCCTGCCGCGGCGAAGAGGTGGACTATAAATGGACTATGCCTTTTTAAAGATCAAATTTTCAGAAAAGCGAGAATCATCGGGTCCGGCAGAGGTTTGACGGGTTTCGTTTTGGGTGAAATTTCAGTTCGAACGCATGTTATCGGCCCTCACTATCGGGGTGGCAGCCGGACTTTGACCGCGGAATCATTTGTTCGATGTGTTAACGTGCGCGCTTTCAGGCGGTGCAAGATCTCCCTGTCGCCCATGTGACAGCAGGCAAAACACCTTGAGTGCAAATTGGACACTCTACATGTTCGCAAGCTTTGGGGCTGACGGTCAGTTGACGACCACCACCCGTCGTCCATCATTTTGTGCCGAATTACCTTCCCGCTGGCGCCTGTCGCCGCCGCCGTTGAATACTTGTTGGTTTGGCGTCCATTCACGCCGGCCAGGATGCCGGCAGCAGTTCAACCGAAGGAAAGAGTTTTCCACTGACCGCCTGTGCCGCCCGACGTGGTCGCACAGACTTTTCTGTCCTTTCCAACTGGCCTCTGACCATGGGCGATTCCATGCGGAAGTTGGCGTTCGCCGATTATTTTGCCATGACTTTCCCGCCTTTCACTCAATCACTCTGGTTGCTCCGCGCACCGTTCGCGCCAGCATAGCTGATCACTTCCGATGCTTTTGCTCCGCCGCCCGCCATTCAATCGTTTCCGGCTTCGTTTGCACCTTTTGCCGTCGGTTTGTTTTGGGTCTTGGTGAAAAACAAAACGCTCCGGCAAATCGGAGCCAAACAAGAAAGTAAAAATATGAGCAAAAACAAACCGGCAGAAACTGTCACCAACAAACCCGCACACGAAATCCGCATCCATGGCATCCGTGCCACGATCTGGAAAAACGAAACCGAAAAAGGTCCGCGCTACAACACCACGTTCGAGCGTTCCTACAAGGACACAACCGATGAGCAGTGGAAAACATCCGATTCCTACGGATTTCAAGACCTGCTGCTGCTGGCCTACGTGGCTCGCGAAGCGTTTGCCTGGATCGCCAAGCAACCCACCAAGTAAAACCCAACGGCTGGCGGTCGAACAGGCCGCCAGCCACTTCTCAATATGATTTTAGTCTCACAATTAAAATTCAGTCTCGGCCAGGTGGTTATCACCCCGACAGCCTTGGAAAAGCTCAACTCCGATGACATTCTCAATGCGCTGAACCGTCACGTGCTTGGCGACTGGGGCGAACTGGACGACGAAGACCGCCGGGAAAACGAAAACTCCCTCAAAAATGGCTTCCGCCTGCTGTCAGCCTATCGCAGCGCCGGCACGAAGTTCTGGATTATCACCGAGGGCAATCGGCAGGTCACCACCGTCTTGCTGCCGGAGGATTACTAGTCGGCTTTCACACCTCCCGCGAGGGAGGCTTTTTGCTGGTTCACAACGATCTCGCGTTGGCGGCGCAAATTCTCAGGGGAATCTATATAGAATGGGTCGTGGCCAGTGGCCTTCAAAGGATATGCAGCTTGGAAATGAGCTTTTTCCCCAATAAACGAGTCGTAATGCGCTTTGTTTCGGAAAACATACCATTCAAGACCTTTGGCGTCGCCGGGCAACTCAAGCCACTGAATGAGCCGCGTGTCGTCACCAGCCAGCTCAAAACCATCACCGTTAAAGTCTTTGGCTACAAAAGCTCGCTCAGGCAATTCAAGGAAAATTATTTCAGTCAAGTATCCGAAAGCGACAGGATCATCCATGTGAATATAACGGGAAGGATCGCAAAACTCGCCCATTTGCTTAATGAATGGGGACACAGGGCGGTGCTCCAAAATGGTGATTGGCTCGCCATTCAGGTATTGGACCGCTCCGCAGCAATTGCTCTTCTGTCGTATGGATTCCATGGAGCCTTTCTGCCACTTCGGCCAATCGGTCGATGTTAATGACCACTCGGGCTTGTGGAAACCCAACCCAATTTGGCAGTCCTGGGATTGGGCATCATTGGCGGAGGAATAGAATTCAACTTCGCCGGTAAAATTCAATTGTTTCAAACTCTGAAATATCAATTCAATCGCGAGGTGAAGCGTTGGGGCGTAATCACCGTCAGCGTTTCCAACGGTCGCCAAGAGGCCGGCTTCATCGGCTGGTATCGGTTGGTAAGGTTCAAATCTCATAGTTTTCATAGTGTCCTGCGAAAATAAATCCACGCAAACCATCAGCAGCATTCCTGCCATCAGCCACACCCAACATAATTGGAGACTCAACAAACGTTATTGTGGGTTTCGTCGCCAGTAGCATACGGAACTAACAGATGTTCCATGGTTTTTCTCAAACAAATATTTGTGAACCTAAATGTCAAAACATCTGTTCGTCATGTTACTTCGTGGCGGAGTTTTGGCAGATCCGCATTTTCTTGTTATTCCGCGAGGGAGAGCAATTTCCAGACTAACCATCTATTGCTAATGGCAGAGCAACAGCATAAGGCATACTTATTGCTGTTTTACCGACTGCCGAATTGATCGGACGCCACGAAAATAATAACCACACGATAAACAAATAACACAATGCGAATCGCGCCATTCTGATGCCTGTCTCAGTGTTTTGAATTTTGATTGGAGGTGTCTCATTTTGGTGCGTGATTGATAAAGAACATTAATTATGAAAAATGCCACGCTGGAGGAACTCGGTAGCAAAGCAGGAATGATCATTAACATCGACCGTGATGAGGTCGAGGCTGCAAATTTGGAAACCTTCCTCGGATTTCTTGGACATTATGACATCACCGATCCCGCAAACATTGAGCCGCAATTACTGGCCAATCTACAATCAAAAATCATTTTGACCATTGACGGCTATGAAAATGACCCGCGTGAGCTTTTTGAGGTCCCGGAAGTGTGCCGCTATTTTCAACTCATCCATGAAGCGTGGCCATATGGATTGTACTTTTTTAATCAGCAACCGGCTTTCGCCACACTTCAACTGCTGATTTGGTGCAATTCCGGTGCAAAAAAGGCCCGGAATGGCGGAAACGGGATAATAAATGTTCAGGTCAACGCGGACAAATTCAAGGCGTTTATTCATTCCGCCATGATCCCATTCTTTTCAATTGCGGGACAGTTGGGTTGGCCGACGGAGAAAGTCTCGGGGCGAATGCAAGAGATTATCGGCCAGTTTGAAGCTATAAGCGAAGGCAGCCCGGGGCCCGAGTCTGACGACGAACGGCGTCAACGCCATCATGAATTCATCCGGTCCAATCGTGAGAATTTGGCTATGGTTGCCCGGAAAGGTTATCAGGAAGAGGGTCGTGGTTTCGTTATGATTCTCCCGCCGGAGCCGGGTCGCAACGGCTTCGGGGCCATGTACATCAATCAAGCTGGGCTACAGGCAGCCGGACAGGTCACGCAAATAGCCGGAATGGTCGAACGTTACGACCCCGCAACCCAATTCATTGTCAGCCTGCTTGAACCAAACTCCTCTTCAAATTGCAGCTCAAGTTATACGGTGAAATTGCCCTGACACAGGCTCGCGCACTTTGGTTTGCAACCTTTAAGACACTTTCAAGAAAGACACTACTATAACAGTCTGACCATTTATTACTTATGAATAATAAAACGGCATCGAAACGCCCCATCAAGGGAACTACCCTTGCTGACTGCCTCGTGTTCACCCGAAAAACCAACATTACTGAGTACGGCTTGGAGGCGGCAAATATAATTCTGAATACAATCCGCGATTTGAAGCTGACAGGGCGAGTTGAATTTTTGGCGGCAGACGTCTTTGCTACCGGCCAATATCTCGTCTGCGTGTGCTTTGAACCGGCAAAAAGGTCCTCCATCAGCAAATTTGAGGATTTTTGGAAACCGCTACGCGACACCGTTCAAAAGCATTGTGTCATCAACGGCAATTTGGAGCTGGAATACTGGCACTGTGAATCAGGGGAAGTTGGCCGATTTCGCCAGGAACTTCTCTGCGGTGAAACCATCTCATTTATAGACGGAACTCCACTGATGGTTCCGGAGGAGGATAATCGAACTTCCTGGATTTCGGTTGCCATCAGGGAGGGTGGATTGTTGAACAAACCGACGCCTACACCAGCAACATCGGCAGCTTGAACGGCTGGGGCACTCACTCAAAACTTAAACTACAATACTTTCAAATTATTAATCACACATCATATCAATAACGAATACTAATACAACTAGCAACTCTTTATCAAATAACATGAAACCAAGGTCAACAAATATTGTCACAGATCGCATTGAAACCAACGAGTCACCGGCGGCCAACGGTGTATTGGAACTCCAGCCGCCCGCCACGCTTGCGCAAGGAGGCCAAGCGCACAAAGAGCTTAAACCCAATGGAACGACCAACGGCAATGGAGCCGTCGGCACTAGCGGGACCAACGGTGCCAACGGAGCCGGCGCCCATGGTGAATCTTCCTCCCAACCAGTCATACCGACCGCTCCGGTTTCGAATGAGCAAAAACAAAAGGCATTTGATTTGTTTCGAGCCGGGAAGAGCAAGGGGGATGTTTTCCGGGAACTCGGCTTGACCATTTACCAGGTCAAAAATCTCAAAAAGACATTTAACCGCTATCATCCGGCGCAGGTTTGGGAATCTCCAGAGGACTGGGTGAAGTCGCAGGATGATGTGCTGGCCCAGGAGAAGGTGCAGGAAAAAGCGGGCAACGCAGATGTCTGGCTGTTAATCCAAGCACTCTATTCCGGCGGCCAGCCGTTGATGGGAATCCTCCCCTTCTGCGGCGACCCGGATCAACTGGTCACGGACACCATGACCCGGCAGAAATGGTTTGAAACTGTGAGTGGATTGGTGAATAAAGCCGGCACCCTGCGTGATGCGCTTGAAAAACGTTGGGGGCTGATTGTTAAAACCTACGTCATGAAGGATTCCATCAAAGAATCCCTCGAAAACACACCTTACGGCGCATTCTTGCTCCATCGTTTGAACTTTCGTTATGTGCCAAATGAAGCTGCCTTTTATCGCTATTATCCCCAAGGCAAGCATCAGGAGAAAGAGGGCACTTGGGAATTTGTCTCCCAGGCGGAAGTTCTACGCGACATCCTGGATTGGGTGGTCACCAAGGAGATACCAAAAGCCTCGCTGGAGATCAGCCAGGTCCAGAGTGCACTGAATCCGATGCGGCCTTTGGGACTTTTCAAGACGCATAATTTCTCCACCAATCCGCTTCACGTCAAAAATGGGATGCTGTTTTTTGAGGAGGAGGAATTGGTGCCGGTCAGTCCGGCATATTTCTCCCGGGTGAAACTGCCCGTCACCTATAAAAAGGAAGCCGGGACCAATCCCAAACTATTTCTGGAGTTTTTGGACGAGGCTGGCTTCCTGCCCGAGGATAAGGAGTTGCTCCAGCTTTGGTGCGGCTTCGTGTTGCTGGGCAACAACAGTGTCCACAAAATCATGCTCTTGATCGGTGATGCCGGCTCGGGCAAGTCCACCTTGATTGATATCCTGGAGCGAATTCTGGGGCATGAAAGCATTGCGACCTTGAACATTGAGCGGCTGGATGACCGGTTTGAATTGGGCTCGTTTTACGAACGCCGTCTGCTGGTGGCGAAGGATGTCAGTGCCGATGCGTTGAACAGCCATGCCGCCCATATGTTGAAAGCACTCTCGGGCGACACGCTTATCAAGGCGGAAATAAAACATCAAAACCGCCGAGTGTCGTTGAAAGGCCCGTTTAACATCACGATCACCTCGAACACCGACTTGTATATCCAACTGCACGGAGACGCCGATGCGTGGCAGCGCCGGTTGTTGATCTTGAAGTTTATCAAAAAAGCCGGTCGGAAAATCATCCCCGATTTCGCTGACAAAATTTTCAACGAAGAGAGCAGTAAGGTTCTGAACTGGATGATTCAGGGCGCGATCCGCGCCCGCGCCATCCTGGACAAGAAGAATGAATTTTCGCAATCAGCCGTGCAAGCCGAACGGGTTAATGCCCTGTTGCGCCTATCGGACACCATCAAAGCGTTTGTCTCCGAGGAATTGCAATCTGATCCCCTTGGCGCCATTTCAACCGACACCTTGTATCAGAAATATGAAAACTATTGTGCGGGAAACCGAGTGCTGGCAGTGGCCCGGGGCGTATTTGAACGAAACATCCTCTTGCCCATCAAGGTTAAATGGAACGGCGAAAAAGCCATGATGAAGGACCCGGAAACCGGTGCCCCTTGCCGGGGTTATCGGGGTGTCTCAATCAAAACACTACCCGCAACGTCGCCAGCACCAAAAACACCTACATCAGCGACGCCGGCACCAGAACCGCCATCGAAACCGGCAGCGGCGGCACCTTCACCGACAGCACCGCCAGCGGCACCGGCAGCGGCGCCCGCGACCTCATCAACCATCTCTGCGACAGCAACTTCAGAGCCTGCGGCTAAACCATCAATGGATCCAGTGCCAACAGAACCAACACCTTCAAATGAAGTTCAATTTTAACCTTCGTCGCAGGGGATTTAGTTCCAAAAGATGCGTTAGATGTGTTTGACCGTTAAAAGTTAATCAAATTCCATTTTATGCCAAAAAGATTGATTATCGCGGAAAAGCCCTCGGTGGCTAGAGACATAGCGTGCGCGCTTAGAATTCCAGCCAGCGGACAAGGCTGCTTTGAGTCAAACGACCTGGTGGTATCATCCGCCGTCGGTCATCTGCTGGAAATCATATTACCCCCTGAACTTGAACATGCCAAAAAGCGTTGGTTACTCGATGATTTGCCGCTCCTTCCCGCCCGCTTTGACCTGGCTCCGGTCGGTGAATCCAATAGCCAATTGAAATTGCTTCTTGGCCTGCTGAAACGTCCAGATATCACAGGGGTTATCAATGCCTGCGATGCCGGACGCGAGGGGGAATTGATTTTTCATCGCATCCTGCAATATGCAGGCTGCAACAAACCAGTCGAACGCCTTTGGCTGCAATCAATGACACCGGCCGCCATCCGGGAAAGCTTTAATAAATTGCGACCAGGAAAAACCATGGAACCACTGGCCGATGCGGCCATCTGCCGGGCAGAGGCTGACTGGCTGGTGGGCATCAATGGTACCCGCGTGCTGACGGTCACGGAAATCAAACGCGAAACCATTAATGTCGGCAGGGTACAAACCCCGACTTTGTCGTTGATGGTCAACCGCGAACAGGAAATCCGCGATTTCAAATCCAAGAAATTCTGGCTGGTGAAAGCAACTTTTCAGGCCCAGGCGGGCTGCTACGCCGGAACGTGGTTTGATCCCGCCTATACCGGGGATGGCAAGGCCGACCGGATCTGGGAGCAATCAAAGGCGGACGGCATAGTGGCTGCCTGCCAGGGACGCACCAGCACGGTGACGGATAGTTCAAAGCAGGTCACCAAAAACTGCCCGGCGCTATATGACCTCACCACGCTTCAACGGGAGGCTAATCAAAAATTGGGTTTTTCAGCAGCGCACACCTTGAAAGTCGCCCAAACCCTTTACGAGACCTACAAGGTACTAACGTATCCCAGAACCGATGCACGGGTTTTGCCCGACGACTACGTTCCCGTGGCCCAGGCCACCATGACCATGCTTTCCGTCCATCATGCCCCCTTGAAAAGCTTCGCCGCGCAAGTGCTGGCGAATTCCTGGATTAAAGCCGACAAGCGAATCTTCAATTCAGCCAAGGTCACCGACCACTTTGCCATTATTCCCACGGTAACCGAACCCAAAAGCCTGCCGGACGATGAAGCGGCTTTGTACAACCTCGTGGCGCAACGGTTTATCGCCGTGTTTTTTCCAGCGGCTGAATATCTCGAAACCGAGCGGATTTCCAAAGTGGAATGCCCGGAAATCAACCACTTCAAAAGTCGCGGGAAAATTACGGTCAAAGCCGGGTGGACCGTGGTTTATGGGGCAGAAACAGAATCTAGCGACGACCCGGAAGTTAATCCCGCCCTGCCCTTGGTTGATCCGGCCGAGCGGCCCCCGGTAAAGGAGATTGAGGCAATCGCGGAGAAAACCAAACCGCCGCAGCGTTATACCGAAGCCGCCATCCTGTCGGCCATGGAATCGGCTGGCCGAATCATCGAGGATGAAGATTTAAGAGAGGCCATGGCAGGCCGGGGACTGGGCACCCCGGCCACACGGGCGTCCATCATTGAGGGACTTATCCATAACGAGTACCTGACTCGCAAAAAGAAAGAATTGCAGCCGACCGACAAGGCGTTTGCGCTTTTGGCCAGGTTGAAATCCCTGGAATTGGACCATCTGTGCTCGCCGCAGCTAACCGGTGATTGGGAATTTAAATTACACCAGATGGAACAGGCCAAGGTTCAACGGTCCGTCTTCATGCAGGAGATCAGGGCGAATGTTTCCGGTATGGTCGCCAAAGTCAAGGGAACCGCTCCCAAATTCGAGGACAGCCCGGATCTGAGCTGCCCGAAGTGCAAAAAGCCCCTGCAAATGCGACCAGATGCTTTTTGTTGCCCGGATGGTCATGTCCATTTAAACAAGCAGATCGCTCAGCGCCCCATGACTCTTGAGGAGCTCAAAACTTTGACCAGCACGGGAACCGTCGGGCCATTGGATGGCTTCGTGTCCAAGTTGGGGAAACTCTTCACCGCCAAGCTCATCATAACTGAAAGGCGCCTTCCTGAGTTCGATTTCCCCCGAAGGGAAGTCCCCCTGAAAACTTTCACCCTAGGCAAATGCACAGTGAACGTGGGTGAACGGTTTTACGCCGTGGAAAAAAGGGGGGTGAAATTCAATGTCGGCCGGCAAATTGCCCAGCGACCAATCTCAGAAACCGAGCTGGAAGAACTGCTGGTGAACAACAGAACCCCTTTGCTTTCAGATTTTATCTCAAAGGCTGGGAGGCCTTTCAGTGCACACTTGGTTCTGAAAAACGGGGGTAAGGTGGAGTTTGAGTTTGAACCGCGACCTCAAAACGGGGCTCTGGTCGGCGTGCGTTGAGATTCGATCACGGGGGACGTAAATACGTCTCAGGCTACGCCTGAATACCCAAAGTTGATGAAAATCATTATGAATCAAGAACAACTAACGTTACTACCAGCCGCCACCAGACACCCCGAACACACCAGGTCCAGTGCACCGGCAAGCCCTAAATTCGGCGTAGCCGAATGGGCCGAGGCCAGTGTCAATATTGGTACCGGCTGCTCCCATAACTGCCGTTATTGTTACGCCTGCGGCAATGCCCTCTGGCGAAATCAAATCCCGTCCCGGGCCGACTGGACCACCGAACGGTTGAAATCCAATCCACCGAAGGCCAAGAAGTACAATGGCCGGGTCATGTTCCCAACCACCCATGACATAAGCCCCTTTTACCTTGAAACTGCTGTGATTACCTTGCGGGCAAACCTTGAGCTGGGCAACCAGGTACTCATCGTGTCAAAGCCGCATCTGGTTTGTATCCAGCGGCTCTGCCAGGAATTTGCGAAGTTCAAGACCCAAATCCTGTTCCGGTTTTCCATCGGCAGCCTCGATGAATCTCTCGCGGCATTCTGGGAGCCGGGTGCACCCAGGATTCAGGAACGGGTGGAATGCCTCAAGTTCGCCCAGGCCGCTGGTTTTGCCACCAGCGTCAGCATGGAACCGATGTTGTCCGGTACGGATGACGCCATCGCCACCTTTAATACCCTTGCTCCATTCGTCACCGACAAAATCTGGCTCGGCAAGATGAATAAAGTATCACAGCGGGTGGATCAGCGTGACCCGCAGGTGCGGCGCTATTGCATTGACCTCGGCAAACTCCAGTGCGACGCCGAAATCCGGCGGTTAGTCAACGCCTTGCAGGGCCATCCCAAGGTCGAATGGAAGGAATCCATCACGGAAATCATCAATCGCAGCTCGCTTCAGGCTCCGCCAACTAGACAAAACCACTGACAAAGATCACCAATATTTATGAACACAAAAAAATTAATCAAACAACCGACCATCAAAAACCTGACCAATTTTGCCGTGGAAAATGCCATCAAGGTAGTTGCAAATTTCGAGAAAATCCCGACCGTTTTCTATTGCATCGGTGACTCCGAGATTATGCGTTTGGAATTCTCACAACTGCCCACCGCGAAGGCCAAAGATTTATTCGGACTGATGTCCAGGCATTTGTGTGTGGCCGGGGCAGCCAAGGCTAACATTGTAATCGCCGATGCGTGCGTGGCCTCACCCGACGAGGAGCCCGGAGAAATCCTTGCCATCACCGTTGAAATACCAGGCTTGCAAGTCATTTACCTGTATTCGATTGATCGGGACAAGACGGGAAAGCCAAAACTCGGAAAGCTGCTCCAAATGCCAGACAGGGTGCCCGTAAACCCGTGCGACCAATTGCTTCCTATTGGAATTCCAAGCCCGGCGGAACGAATCCAAGCATTAACGGCATTCGCAGAAGCGCCGAGTTCAATGACATAATTCCGGTACATCCCAAGGTCGAATGGACGGAATCCATCACGGAAATTATTAATCGCAACTCCCTTCAAACTACGCCCAATTAAGCTAAAAATGGGAAATTACTGCCAAACACGATTTCACTTATGACTACTGACAATATTCTAGACAATCCAAACCTCGATAACTTGTTTATTTTCGCCACAGAAAGCGCAGACAAAAAGTTTGAAAAGCACGGCAAAGTTCCGACCACTTTCAGTTGCGTGGGCGACCACGAAATCAAATCAGTCGGGGCGTGGAATCTAGGTACCGACGAGCAGAGGGAAAGATTCGACAAGTGTTGCCGCCTTCTGTGTGTGGCCGAGGGCGCCAGGGCCACGGTTTATATTGCCGAAATATGGACTGTCCTTGCAGCTTCACTGGACGGGCTACGCCCTTCGCAGCATCCCCGGCGACAGGAGTGTGTTGCCATCCGCGCCGAATTGCCAGGCCTGCGTGCGAACTGCTTTTATTCCATCCTCCGGGACAAGGCTGGGAAGCCCAAACTCGGAAGCCCCATCGGTCCAGCACTCGTTGAACCCATTGACCGGGGCGACCAGACGCTTCCAATCGAAATTCCCAGCCCGGCGGAACGAATGCAGGCAGCCATGGAGTTGCAGCAGCTCTTGGTAATTTCAGGGAATTAAATTCGGCACAGACCCAACGCTCGTTTAACAATCTCGATGTATCGCTTGCGGGGGGCACCAAGGTGGATAACGACTCCTTCAGATTCTCCGCCCGCCATGATTTCACGGCACAGCCCTGCCGCTGCATTGCGCTGGTCGGGCGGAACAAACTTAATGAATTTAGCAATGAATGCCGGTGTAATCCAGGGAGGCAGGTCAACGGTTATGCCCTCGTGGTCATAGGCCCAGAGTATCCCCTTGCCGGCAATGAGGTTTCGGGCTTGGCCGTCAGCGTGAATGACGAAGAAGCCTTGCCGCACGTTGAATGGCGGCAAGGGTTCACGCGGGATGTTAATCAACCCAACGTCATCCACCGAAAGGTTCATTTTATTACCAAAATAAACCTGTGAGCACCTCTCGCACCCGATGACTTCGTGAATAAAATCAACTTTGTCCCGCGGAATCTCGATCTCAGTTATGGTATTGGAAATAGGGTCAACCAGTATGCTTCTTGTCGTGCTTTTCATAAATCCTTTGCGGCAGGTACTCCGGGCGTGGGGTCCGTGCCGATATATTGGTATTCCGTAGCTTTATTTGATTTGTGAGACCCACGTCGCACCGCCCATATCAGGCCCAAATCTTCCAGCGCTTTTAACCACAGGTGGGCATCCTGATGATGAAGATCAAATATTGTCCCCACTTTCCGGCAGGAGAGAAAAAACCGTCCCTCGGCATTTCGCAGGCAGTAACAAAATGCCGCCAGCCGTTTCATGCGGCTGTCATCAAGTTTTTCCGAGCCGGGGGCGGTGACCCCGGCACTGCCCTGCCACGCCTTCATAACCGGGTCACCTTGAATGCAGCCCAGCGCCCGGCGGAATTCACAGCGATAGGTATCTTTGTTGAGTGATTTTTTGGTGTAGGGCTCGGAATGGTTCCACCACAGTTCAAACACCAGGTCGGTGTCTACTGGCTTGCCCATGGTCTCGGCCAGTTTCACGGCCTGAGCCAGATTAAATAATTTGGCATTGTTGTGCCCCTTTTCCTTCGCCAGGTGGGGCTCCACCAATAATTCATGGAATGAATGATTGTCATCGGTGACAGGTTTGAGTGACAGGTTTGGGGGACTGTCCTCGGTGACTGTAGCTATTGATGTTTTACGATGACATAACTGAGTATACTCAGTCGTGTGTTGGGTTTTTTTGTTGTGTTGAGTGTCTGTATGAGTGACCATGGAGTCGCCCAGGGGTGGTTCATCCATGCCACCAGGAAATCGAATTTCGTTATAGAATATCTCCACAACCGGATGGCAGAATAAAAACAGGTAGGGTTTGCAGGCATCGGGATGGATGCTGGGCGGAATTATCGACTGACACCCATCGGCGCGCCATTCACCACACCTGTTACCGTGCCGTTTCAATGCTGATGCAGGTGGATACTCACCTTTGACGCGGACCCAGATTTGGCAACCCCGTGCACCACGCGTGACCGCAGTATTGGCAGTCCACGGGTTGGCCTCCATGAACGGTTTCATCAACTCATCTTCATCGAGGTCAATGGTGCAAAGGCCTTTGGACACTCGCCCCAAGGCGATGCCGACATTACCATCGAGCAGGTCGGCCAGGTATTCGGGTGTCATATCATTCAACGTCAGGTGTTTCCACTTGCGCTTGTCGCCCTTGACGCCGGTGGGCCATTTCAGGAATACGCAGGGGGCAAACACCGACTGCAATTGAGCGAGATTTATGGGTGGATTCATGGGCCTAATTATTTTGGGTACCCGCTGCCGGCGGTAATTCAATTTCCAATAATCGTTGCAAGGCCCGCTGGCCATGTCGGGAATTTGGCGAGATTTCAATGGCCCGCAAAAAAGCCGCTACCGCCTCGGCTTTGTTTCCCTGCAACACGCGAATATTGCCCAGGATGAACCAGGTGAATTGGTCGTTCGGGTCGGCGACCTGCATTTGACGCACCAACCGCTCGGCCTCAGAAATCCGCTGATTCAACATCATGCATAATGAAATGACGGCCTTGAGCGAATCCTTGTCCGTGGGTTTTGCCGACAGGGCTTTTTCCAATGCTTTCGATGCCTCCTCTTCCTGGCCCAGCTCGCTCAAGACCATACCATCTAATGCGGCCGTGATCGCCTGAACCGGCCAAAGCCGTTTGAGCTTTTCGATATATGGCTGCGCCGCTTTTGGTTCGTTGACGACTACCAAGGCGAAAGCCAATTCCTTTAATACCTTGGGTTCATCCGGGCGTAGACCTGCTAGGATTTTCAGCAGATAAATCCCGTTGTCAAACTGTCCATGTCTGCTTAATTCAGAAGCATACTTAAATGTCTCATCGAAATTGCCAGTGTTGACCAACCCCATGGTGCCGCCTGGCCTGGCAGTGACCACGTAAAACTGGCCGGTGTTTTTGTTATTTTCATTTGTATTTTTCATAGTGATTTTTTGTTTGATGAGTGTTTGCCTGAGAATTCAGCCGTTACTATTAGTTGGGCGTAGCCCATTCAAAGTAGTGAGCTGGTTTGGGAGGTAATGCCCCCGGATGAGTTTGTTATCACGCAACCGCTGGTCGGCCAGAGTTCCGTAGGCAATCAGCACACTTGGTGCTCCCGCCGTGCCACCTTGGATGCCGCTGGAGTGAAAGAAGGATAGCCGGCCCGCGATGAAGTACAGGGAAGTGGCGTGTGGCCAAACTTGGTTCTGGAACCATTTGGTATCAGTCCGGGCAAACACCAGCGCCAGGCAGTTCCCATGGTCAATGCACTTGGCCAGCCAGTCGCCGGTTTTGGGGCCGTAGGGTGGATTGCACCAGACCAGCCCCTGCCATGGTAGAGTCAGTCCGTCGTCCGCGATGGTGTAATGGGTACTTGCAGTGTTCCAGGGGCGTTGGACTGGGGCACACGGATCAAGGTCAAATGGGCCAAACGTTTCAATAATGAGGGGTGGTGTCAGCCATTCTTCCTTGCCGTCAATCAAGTCACGGTCATGGGTGAAGTTCGGTTTTTGTCGGGTGGGAATTCCGACCGGATTTTCCTTTGGAATGAGATTTTTCATTGGAAAATCGTGTTTGGTACGATTTTCCTCAGAAAAAAGTTTACGCTTCTTCTCTTTTCCCCCGCAGAAACACTACGTCGCCCTATAATGAGATATGGAGAACCCAGCTATTGAACTATCCGCGTATGCGAAGCGACACCTGAAAAAGTGGGGATACAACCCAGATCGATTCCTGGGTGATTGCCGATACATTGACCCGACACTTAACCCGGAAACTTGCCTGCGCACCTATGCGAAAGCCGCCAAGACTGACATGGGCCAAAAGCCGCCGGAAGGCCCGCCGATTCGACTGTTTGACCCGGAAACCATCTTTGGCCATGAGCCGGAGGTGTTCTGCCGACAGCCGGAGGATCAACGGCGGGAACATGGCGGTGGCAGCCCGGAAATCGGCTATGAAGATGCTGATGAAACCCGCCGGCAACCGGTGATGGTGGTTGAATTTAATTATGCCGCCGTGGATGGCGAGTTTGACGAGGGTCAGCGGCTCCAGTGCGTGGGCATGACTGAGATGCTGTTATGGTTGCAGGAACCGCTGGTCACTTCCGGAATCTCCCGATCCGTGACCGACAATATTCTCCGCTATAAATATCATGTGTTGCTGTTGATGCTCTGTCCGATGGCGTTGGGTAATCCGACGGCTTCCCAACTGGCGGCACGATTGGGCACTTCCCGGCAGATGCTTGGCAAAATCGTCGCCGATTTCAAGCTGCGCTATCCCCAGTTCATCACCGGCTGGATGAAATCCCAGGAAGCCCGCCACTTGTTGCGCGAAGCCCATGCGGGTGACACTGATTGATTTATATGAAACTAAAAACTACTCCCATCGCAATAATGAAGGCACTTATCGCGGCTCACGTGAAAAAGAACCGGCAGGATGACGAGGCGGCCACCATGCTGGCAATCAAACCCATGCTCGCCGAAGTATTTGGCGAAGCGGGTGCAGAGTCATTGCTCAGAGACGGAACCGGCAGGGACTACTATTACACTATTCGCGCTGCCGAAGTTGGCACAGTAGTGGAACCCGCTTCACCCTCCCCGAAAGCCCCAGACCAAACCCCAAAAATGGAAATCCAATGACGCTTATTTATTACACAGACAAGAAAAACCTCGAAACCCTCTCGGTTTTCCCCGAGGCGGTGAGAGGCTTGCGCTACCGCAACCAAGAGTGGCGGCTGTACGTTTCGGATCCGGAACCGATGGCGGTTTCCGTTTTTCGACTGACCGAACAGACCTTGAAGCGTGCGACGTCCCTGGTCATCACCTATGAAGATGGCGGCAAGCTGCTTCCCAGCCACGGCGATAAACTCTGGCAATGGTTGGTACGCGAAGAAACGGTTGAAGTTGATTTGATTGAGGCCGCGGGATTGCCGTCAATGTTTCCCAAAGTGGCCGGGGCCAGTCCCAGTCCCAATTTCGGCATGAACCCTCCAAGGATCGAAAGGTGAAGGACATTTATGGAAAAGGACGAAGGTCAAATCAGAATCATTGAGTTCATCCCGGGGACCACCAAAGTTCGCATCCTGGGCCGGTCGGACAAGGAATACATCACCGACTACGGTCAAAGGACGTGCGACTGTGATTACATGCAAAAATGGAGTACTGGCAAGCCTTGCGCCCATTTGAACCACGTCATGCAGCACCTTTGCGGGCCGGATTGGTCATTACCTGCCGGGAGCACCAACCCATAGCACTCCGCATCCTGGCTTCACTTTAGCAGTACTTCCCTCCCGCCGTTGACGCTCCGGCCAAAGTTGAATCCGTTGGGTACATAATCCCGGCTCCGGGCAGCGAATTTTTGCCAGACTTGCACCTCTCGACCCACGGCATCCTGAAGTGCCAGGAGTCGGTTGAATGATAATTCCGGCAGCCCTTGCATATATACCTGCCGCCAGAAGGTCAGACGCGGTGAAAATCCGAACATTCCTTGGCAGAGCAAATCCACGGCCTTGCACATCGTCCAGTCAAGCGGAGGCGAACCCATGCGCCGCTCGTTTCGCTCGTACAGGCGGCGGGCCGTTCGGAAATTCGTTGAATCTTGCGGGATAAAACCTTGTTCCCCCTGTCGCAGCACCGCGCAGCTCCATGGTCCGATCAGCCCGATTCGTTTCGTCGTCCCTCGGATGAACTTGTGGTCGTCGCCGATCCGAGTGGAGAAGACATGAGCATGCAGGTTGACGGTATCAAAGTGTACTTGGACCGATAAAACCTGCCTTCTCGTCTGCTTTTCCACGGTTGCCTTGAGTTCGCCGGCTAGCTTGCGGCTCAATTCCTTAACCTTTTCGGCCTGCCCGTTCCGGGCAGCCTCGTAAATCAGGTTGCTCCACCACGGCGAGCAGGACACGACCATCCCTTGAACTCCCTTAGTTTTGGTTCGCTTCCATCGCTTCCCACCCTTGCATTTTGGATCGTCAATCTCCCGGTAATACCAGGATTTGTCCGCGGTCCATTCATCCATCACGGCGATGAATTTGTCCCCGTCCAGCTCATTGAGCCTTCCGCTCGTGCGGTCGCGCGCGAAATACAATCCGCCGCCCAGTTGCGGAATTTCATGGTGCCCGTCTTCCGGCTTGACCTCAACCCCCAGCCAATACCGCCCCCGGCGTTCATTGTTCAGGGCCACGTCTTCCTTGTGGATCGTGGATTCCACCACCCCATGCCGCACTGCCCGCCAACCAATTTGTCGTTGAAATGTCGCCATGTAACCGGGCCGGTGTCACCCCGCTTTTGAGTCCAGAATGTTGCCAAACACATTTTGTCCGAGGCCACTCACTAACGAGTGGAGTCGGTTTTAAGAGAAAAACGCGAAACACAAAACTATATGAAAATAAAAGTATTAGGCATCTCGATCTTCGAGTATCAGCCCAGCGAAAAACAACTGGTGGACGAATCGCTCCTGCCAGCCTTTAACCCAACGAACCACGAGCCCCTGACTCCATCCAGAGTCAGTCACAATCCAAAACCCGTCACCGCCGAGGTCATCGGCGATGAAATCCCTAACCAAAAATCGCTCGAAGACCTCTTTGCAGATTCATCGGACTCCCTTCCGACCCTCAAGAGTAAAACCAACGGGCGTCGCCTGAACATTGAAGCTTGTTTGGATCTCTATGGCATCACCGACCCGAACGAGCTTTGGAATCATCATTTCAAACCCGGCTCGGCAGGCATGAGTCTCCGGTCGGCTTTGGGGGCCACGGGCTACCGCTCCGGGAAAGCCCTCAAGCCCTGCGTGGTAAAGCCGGTTCCCCTGACAGCAAGCCAACTCGCCGACAGAGACAACCTGACATCAGCCATCCTGCCACGCCTACCAAATGGCAAGCTGGATGTGGAAGAGGGATTGAAGCTACTGGAAATCACCGACCCGGCTGAGCTATGGAAGCGCAGAACTAAATTCGGCTCTGCGCTGCATTTGCTGAAACAGACCCTTGGCTCAAAAAACTATCGTCGGACCGTCATTAGGAAACTATCAGCCCAGGGAGGCAAATCATCATGAGCCTCATAGTTGGAACCTGGGTGTCATTTCGGGAAACCTTAACCCGTCGGACATTGCAAGGCACCGTCACCGAATGTGGCGACGGCGAGGTAAAAATCGCCACCCCCGATGGCCGCATCCACACCCGGGTGCCATCCAGGGTGGTTCCCATGCGTGCCAAAATGACGGCATCAGACATCAAGGCGCGTTTCAAATACTTGCGTCAAGTTGTGGCCATGGTGGCCCACAATCATACTGTCAGCGCCATCATCAGTGGTCCCGGCGGGGTGGGTAAAACACACACGGTGACGGAGACCTTGGACAGCCACGGATACAGGGAAGGCTGCCATTATCATCTGGTCAAGGGCTTCACATCCGCACGGGCGCTATACGAAACCCTGCATAACAATAACGGTCTGCTCACGGTTTTTGATGATTGCGACAGCGCGCTGGAAAACAATGTCAGTGCCTGCATCTTGAAGGGAGCCTTGGACACTGCGCCCCTTCGACGCATCAACTGGCTCGTAAAAGCCTCAGCCAAAAATGACAAATACCCTCCCGGCTTCGATTTTGAGGGGCGCATCATTTTTGTGACCAATAAACTTGTCCATGAACTCGACGACCCCTTGAGAACACGGTCCATGATCATTGACCTCCAAATGACCCGTACCGAGATATTGGATTGGATGGAATATTCCCTGCCGGATTTCAAGGGTTACGCCATGGCGGAAAAGAAAATCGCCATGGCTTTCATCCGCCGTGTCTCACCCGACGTCCGCGAGCTGAGCCTCCGGACACTCCTGATGGTCCTGAAAATCATGAAGGCGCACCCAACCGACTGGACAGATTTGGCCGCCCATACCATCACCCGCTAATGGCATCCCGACTCGCAGACAGTGCGCTTAGCAGTACGGGATGTTTATATCGTTATATTGCGGGCTTGCTTGCGGTGCCTCCAAAACCAAACAAAATTGCCGAATGGCATTTCCCGCAAATATATACGCTAATTTGGCGAGTCATCGCCTCGTTGCGCCGTCCCATCCCTACCCGCCGATAAAAGCCCGCCGTTCGTGGGGATGTTTAAGCAAAGCGGGCCTGTCACGCTGTCTACACCCACGGGTTTTGAATCCGGGGCATTCAATTATCCCCCGAATCAGTCCCGGGCAGAATGTTCTGAATTTATAACGATATATTATTTCGCTCCCTGTTGGTGATGGGCGAAAACGCCGGTTCATGCATTTCGTTATATGCGCCAAAATGGGTATAATTAAATTCCATTGAGAGCGTGATTCGGGGATATGGTCAATCGCAAAGTCAATCGCAAAGCGAGAAGCGGTGCTGTCCGCCCGCGCTGGCGCTTGGTTGGACAATCACTGCCCGACTTCGTCGAACAGTGCCGCTTCTCGAACCTCGCCGGTTGGGCTCTCGCATCCAGGGTGACAGCGGCGATGATGTATGGAATTCTCAAAATACATCATCCTCATGTGGCAGGGCCGCGAGCAGGCCGTCACCTTCCCTAAATCCGTCCAGCACGTTGACGTGTTCAGGTACATCCGCGAGCAGAATCCCGGCATCAAAGCCGTGGCCGCCGGGATGTTTCATGACAACCCGTGGTGGCACGGCGGCGAAAGTCTGACGCTCGGCATCCAAAGCCGGCCTCAGGACGCCCACCACATCCAGGCCATGCTCAAGTCGCCCGACCGCCGCCTTTGGGATTTGCGCGTCTTGGTCTGGGAGGCTTGCGAGGCTTCCAGGCGGCGAGAAATGACAGTGCGGTCGCCCGAAATCTCACTCAACTGAATTCCCCTGCTGCTTTCAGCAGGCCCGGTAGCACCTCCCGTGGACCGAATAAAACCCCGCCAAACTTTTTTTCAGATGCCATGGCTCATTCAACGACGGATGAAAATGGCGTCAAACTGAAATCAAATATGAAAAAAACGATCATTCAATGGTGCCACTCGACGATCAATCCAGTCATGGGCTGCGCAGGCTGTGAATTATGGGTTCCCAAAAGGAGATTGCTCCGGCAACTGGCCCAGACCATTTGTGCCACTCCCGCATTGCCAGCGGCGGGCGAGGTGCGGGCTGCGCTGGAATTCACCACCGCGGATCTGGAATATACGTCTCAAATCCACTTCAACCGCGTCGCCATAATCGCCCAATTGTCCAATCAGTTTGCCTTGACGCGGGCTGACTGTCAGCGGCTGGAAAAAGTGATTCGCCAAGCCTGTAAATGTTACGCCGGGCTTCTGGGCGCAGCGCGTCCGGGCCACCCGGGATACGCCGACCGGTTTGAAATCCCTAAACTGTTTCCCGGCCGGGTGGCCATGGCGTCCCGCTGGGCTCCGGTTTCGCAGGCGGAAATGGAGGCCAAACCGTGGTTGCAGGGCTTGCCCCGCATGATTTTCATCTCCGACATGGGCGATGCCTTGAGCAGTTCCGTCCCGTTTTCGTTTCTTAAGGAGGAGATTATTGATGCCGTTTCTTCCGATTCCGGCAGGCGACACCTTTGGCTTTGGCTGTCAAAACGACCGGCGCGAATGGCGGAACTCGGCCGTTGGCTGCTGGCCCAAGGGGCGGCCTGGCCAGAAAATCTCGTAGCCATGACCACCATAACCTCGCAGGACAATGTCGGGCGGGTTCAGGAACTGCGTTCCGTCCCCAGCCGATTCAAGGGCCTGTCCTGCGAACCGATGTTTTCCGAATTATCCCTCGATTTGACCGGAATTGACTGGGTCATCGCGGGCGGCGGCAGTGATATTTACGCCGAACCGTTTCATGTGGAATGGGCCTTGAAATTGCGGGATGCCTGCCGTGATGCCGGTTCGGACTTTTTCTTGAAGCAACTCGGCCGGAATCCGTTTTTCCAGGGAAAACCGCTAAAACTGGCGGATCAGCATGGCGGCGACTGGAATGAATGGCCGGAGGTTGGTTGGAAGACAAGGGATGTGCCGACTGGCTTTCACACGCTTGCATGAGTCGGCGATTGGCTCCAAAATTCCCGGCAGTGCAACAACCGCGTCACTAAAGACGCTCGACGACCTCATGGCCCAAGCCAGGCACTGCGGCTCGTTTGACATTGCCCCGCTGGTGATTAAATGACCAAATTATGTTTTGGCTTGGACAACCAATGTCCTACCGGTTCTGGCAACCTCTGTCCAATCGTGACAATTCATAGCCATCTACGCCATACTCACCGAACAATTTTCCATGGGTGACGCAGCCACAACAACAATTCAAGGCAGCCCGGAGCCGAAAGGTCTCGGCACCAAGCTTGCGCCGGTTCTCGCCGGAGGTTTTTTCCGCCCGCTCGCCCGCGCTTCCGCACCGCTCTATGTGGATTGTGCGGATCGTCTGGAGCAGGCTAGCGATGATGGTGATCAGCTTTCCCACTCGGATGCCATCGCGCTGATTCATGATGCGCTGGCGGCGCATCCCAGTGTGAAACTGGAAGAAGACGAGGGCGGGCAATTTGCGGACGTTCGTCACCGGGCGGGGCAGATTTTTAACCGGCTGCTTGAAGCGGGCTGGTTGGAGGAACGGCCAGCCAGTCTCGACGAACGCTGGGTCGTTCTTTCGCCGCGCTTGTCGCCGTTGCTCGGGTTGTTAAGAAGCTATGCGGAGGATGACCTTGCTGAGTTGAAGGATTTCGCGGCGACTGTGCGCTCGGTTTGTGAAACCTTGCTTGCTGAGGGCGCGCTCGATTCGACAAAGCGCAATGCGGAGGAACTGCGGCAGGTGGTGAAGGAGCTGCTCGACCGCGCCACCCGGGGCGGCCAGCAAATGCGCGCGGTTGAAACCGTGATTCTTCGCTACGCCCAGCAACAGCGCGCGAGTCTCACTCCAAACGAAACCCTGCGCCGCTTTCTCGTCGAATTCCACGAGGGCGAGCACATGGTCTGTTACGACACCTTGGAACACGGCGGGCTGCTGCCCAAACTCAAACAAGCTCGACTGGTCGCTCAGGACGCCTGGGCAAACCCGTTCGTCAAACAGCGCCTTGCCGAAGGTATCGCAGCGCATCGTGGCGTGGATGAAACTACGGCCTACGGCGAGGCGGAGGAAATGCTCCTCAAGTTGGAGCGCGCCATTGCCGGTATTTCTGCCAAGCAGCGCATCATTGACGGCAGGATTGCTGAATTTAGCGAGCTGTCCGCCGCGCGTTATCGCTATCAGACGGAGATGCGCGGGCAGCGTCCCGAAATGGTGAAGGCGTATTTGCAGATCGCCGACCAGCAGCATTCCGGCAGTTCTTTCGCCCATCTCGCGAGTCAGCCCGGAATGATGATTCTCAGCCCGGAGGTGGAATTTTATTTTGGTCAGGACGCGCTCGCCCGGCCACGTCGTGCCCGGCTGCCCGTGGAATTGGGAATCTCGAAGCCGCCCACTGCGGGAGATTCGCAGGCTGCGCTGGAGCGAATCCGGCGCCAGAACCTTTATGCAGTCACGCCGCAGCGCGCGGGTCGCTTGGTGGAAAAATTTCTGCCGGATAAGGGCGCGGTACTTTCCACGGCGGATATGCGATTGACCAACACTTTGGACGACTTGTTGGATTTCCTTGCGGTGCTGGCCTACGACCGTGCTTCCGGCAAGCGCGGGCACAAGCCGATTCGCTGGCGTATTCGCACCGCCAGACAGGAATACGGATCAGAGCCGGAGAAAATCCCGACTGACGTTGTCGCCGGTCGGCGCGTCGAACGACTCACTATCGAGAGGACTGCATGACCCCCCAATGGCCTTCCTTCTGGGCGCATATTCCGGACGATGACCGTCCGGCGATGCGCGAAATTCTCAGCGACCTGCTTGCCACCGGCGTGTTGTTTGGCGACACGGGCCGGGAACGTGAGCTGTTCCAGACTGCGCGCAAGTATGAGCCAGAACTCGCCGAATACCTTTCGCTTTTGAACGTGGCGCTTTTCCAGGACCCGGATCGGCCGATTCTCCAGGCGCGTCCAATTCCCGGTGAGTGCGGTCTCACCGCCCGCTTTACCAAGGATGAAACCCTGGTGGTGCTCACGCTCTGGCGCATTTACGACGACGCCATCATGGAGCGCCCCACGAACATCGTCGCCCTGTCGGCCGACGATCTCTTTGCGAAACTCAAGCTCTACTTCGAGCACATCGAACCGCCCGCGCCCACGCATCTCGAACGCATCCTGGTCAAACTCCGTTCGCGCCGGCTCGTTCGCTTTCAGCCCGACGCCGAACAGTTCGGGGAATCACGCCTGGAAATTCTCCCTACGCTTGCGCGTGTCATCCCGTTTGAGCGTCCGGAAGAATGGGCGCAATCCGCCGCGCTTTATCAGCAATCACCTACGGCCTCGAACGGTAATAATGAAATCGCTGCTGCCGAGGAGGGGAACCAGCCATGAGCGCACAACGCATTTCTCTCACACGCATCATTGCCGTGAACTGGTATGGCTTCCGGCAAATCTTCGACGTCTCCAATCACACGCTCATCTCGGGCGCTTTCGGCAGCGGCAAATCCGCTCTGCTCGATCTTATCCAATACATCATGCTGGGTGAGGAATGGCGGCCAAACCGTGCCGCCGCCGGCGTGGCGCGTGGGCGCACGTTGGTGAGCTATTGCTTGTGTGATACGAACTACACGCGCGACGGCGAACCGCACTACATTCGCCGTGATGGCGTGACGTTCATCGCCTTGGAATTTACCTGGCCCGCCGAACGCAACCAGGAACCGCGCCGGGAGACCTGGGGTGTTCGCATCCAATTCGCCAGTCCGACCTCGCGCGCGGAGCAGACTTATTTTTGCATTCCCGCGCGGGGATGTGCCGTTCATGAGCCCGGAATGGCGGGCTGATTTTCACTTTGCGGTGGCGGAGGCAAACCGGCTTGGCTTTAAACTCTCGGTGGAAAACTGCGCCGGTTGGTCCAGCAGCGGTGGTCCCTGGAATACCGTGACGAATGCCATGCAGCGGCTCACCTCGAGCGAAACCAACTTCCAAGGCCCGGCGCTCTTCGACGCCGTGTTACCACCGCCGCCGGTCACACAAGGATTTTACCGTGACATCGCCGTGCTCGCTTTCAAGGCCCCCGGAATCCGGGCGGGCGCCGGCGTGCCGCCGGCAGGTAAGCTGGAAATCAAGCGTGCGGTTTACGGCGCGGACGGGGCCGGGTCGGCGGATGTAAGCGCCCGGCTCCTCGCTACGATCAAAAGCGGGCACACGTCCCTCGTGGCCGGCAACGACCCTTTGGGCGGTGATCCGGCTCCCGGGTCGGTGAAACAATTGCGCGTCGATTTCACGCTTAATGGCCTTCCCGGCACGGTGACGGTGCCGGAGGGTGACACGCTGCTGTTTCCCGTCAACGACCGCAATCTGGCCTTGGCTCCCCGCGCACTGCAAAGCGCTTCATCCCACACTTTTGTCAGCGCGCCGCCCGCCGCCGACGACCACGAAGAGGCCATTCCCGGCCAAGGCATTCTGGACCTTTCTGCCAAACTGGCCGGAGACGGCCGGTTGCGGTGGCAGGTTCCCCGGGGCCGTTGGATCATTCTGCGCCTGGGCTATACGCCCATTGGCATGATCAATCATCCCGCGCCGAGGGAGGGCACCGGACTGGAATGCGACAAGCTCAGCCGGACCGCGCTCGACGCGCATTGGAACGGATTCATGCAGAAGATTCTGGACGACCTCGGGCCGCTGGCGGGCACGACGCTCACCAGTTCGTTCATCGATAGCTACGAGGTGGGTGGCCAGGATTGGACGGAGCATTTTCGCGCGGAGTTCAAGCGGCGCCGGGGTTATGATCCGGTCAAATACCTGCCGGCCTTCACCGGCCGCATCGTGGATAATGAGGCGGTCACCAGCCGCTTTCTCTGGGACATGCGCCGGACCGTCGCCGATTTGTTTGCGGAAAATTATTATGGTCATTTTGCCGAGCTCTGCCGCCGGCACGGTTTGGCCAGTGACGTGGAACCGTACACCGGTCCCTATGAATCGTTGCAATGCGGTAAACCGGAAGACCTCGTGATGGGAGAATTCTGGGCCGGCAGTCAGGGTGATGCCTCCATTAAACTCGCCTCGTCCGTCGCCCATATCTATGGCAAAAGCCTGGTCGGCGCGGAGTCATTCACGGCCGGCTCCGAAAACGCCCGCTGGCAAAATGATCCATACGCGCTGAAGCCGCTGGGCGACCTGATGTATTGCGAGGGGATTAACCGTTATTACTTCCATCGCTATGCCATGCAGCCATGGACGAACCGTTGGCCGGGCATGACGATGGGGGAATTCGGGATCAACTTCGAGCGGACGGTGACGTGGTGGCAGCAGGGGAAAGCCTGGATCGATTACCTGGCGCATTGTGAATTTCTGCTGCAACAGGGGCGCGGCGTGGCCGATGCGGCGTATTTTGACGGCGAGAGTGCTCCGGTGGAAATGCCGGCCACCGATCCCGCACTGCCCGCCGGTTACGATTACGATGCCGTTAATGCCGATGTTTTGGAGCACGGTGCCACGGTGAAAGACGGCCGGTTGACGCTGGCAAGCGGGGCCAATTATGCCGTGCTCATCCTGCCGGCCGGGGATGCGAACCTGACGCCGCCCCTGTTAAAATCCCTGCGTAAACTGGTGCGCGCGGGCGTCACGGTGATCGGTCCGCGGCCGCAACATTCACCCAGCCTCGAGGATTTTCCGCGCTGCGACCGGCAGGTGCAGAAGCTGGCCGCGGAACTTTGGGGTAAATGCGACGGCACCCTGGTGCAGGAAAATCAGTGCGGCAAAGGTTCCGTCATTTGGGGCAAACCGCTGGCGGACGTTTTCGCCGCCAAATCGTTGAAACCCGATTTTGAATTTACCAGCCGCACCGCCGATTCTCGCTTGCGCTACGTTCATCGCCGCGCGGGCGGGACGGAGATTTATTTCATTTCCAATCAACAGCGGCAATTTGAAATCGCAGAATGCGTGTTCCGTGTCAGTGGCAAAGTTCCCGAACTGTGGCACCCCGACACCGGCTTGATTGAAACCGCGCCGGTCTGGAGCCAGGAGGCCGGGCGCACCAAAGTAAAGCTGAATCTTGATCCAGCGGGTTCAGTCTTCGTGATCTTTCGTCGGGCGGCCGAAGGTTCGGATCCGGTCGTGGCCACAGTTGGCGACGTTGCCGTGGACTATTCCGCCGAACCGAGACTCGAAATTCAGCACGCCGTCTATACCGCGACCGATGGCGCTGGCGAGGCGGATGTCACTAAAAAAGTTTCCGCGCTAGTCAATGCCGGTCAACCGGTGGTGGCCCGTAATGAGTTGGCCGACCGCGACCCCGCGGAATTTCACCACAAAGAGCTGCGCGTGGATTATAAGTTCAACGGTAAACCCGGCCGCGCGAGTGCGCGCGAGAACGAAACTCTGACGCTGCCCGCCCAGGGCACTCTTTGCCAGGAGCCAAAATGGGAAACCTCCATCGCCGCTGACGGTTCGCCGATGGTAAAGCTGTGGGGCAATGGCCAGGTCGAATTGCAGTTGGCGGACGGAAAAGTGTTGCGCGCGGTGGCGGCGGATCTGCCGGCGCCACAATTCGTCCCCGGACCCTGGAACCTGAGCTTTCCGCCAAATTGGGGCGCGCCCCCATCGGTCACGCTGGACCAATTAATTTCCTGGACCGACCACACGAATCCGGGCGTTCGTTATTTTTCCGGCACGGCCGCTTACGAGAAAGATCTTGAGATTTCCCCGGATCGTTTTCGCGCCGGGACTGAACTCTGGCTGGATTTGGGCGCAGTGAAAAATTTTGCCACGGTTTCTCTGAACGGCCAGGAATGTGGTGTGCTCTGGAAGCCGCCGTACCGCCTGAATATCACCGCCGCGGCGAAACCCGGCGTCAACCATCTGGTCATCAAGGTGACTAACCTGTGGGCGAACCGGCTGATCGGTGATGAACAGTTGCCACCGGACTGCGAGTGGAATGGCGACCAGCTCAAGGAGTGGCCGCAGTGGCTGCTGGCCGGCCAGCCCAGCCCTTCCGGGCGCCTGACGTTTACGACCTGGCATCACTTGACGAAGAATTCGCCACTGTTGGAATCGGGTTTGCTTGGCCCGGTGACACTGTGCACGGCCGCGATTATCCCGGCCAAATAGGCAAGTCCGCCAGCATTTTGAGTCGGGGTTTCCCTGGTGCGGTCCGCGCACCTTCGTATCTCCCGTGTCTTATTGGGTGGCCATGCCGACTTTTTGAATGTCCAGGGATTGCAGCACGTCCAGCACCGACACCATGTGCTGATAATCCACATTGTCATCCCCTTTGACCACCACCCCCATTTGCGGATCATCCGCTTTTAAATCCGCCAGATCCTTTTTGAGCTGTACCACCGTGACCGGCGCGGCATCCAGGGTGATGATCCCCTGCGCATTCAGGTCAATGTGATGAACCTTGGGTTCATGCGGCTTCTTGGGCGGGGTTTTGCCCGACGGCAGGTTCAACTCCAGATTGTTCACCAATTGCGGCGTCGTGATGATGAAGATCACCAACAGCACAAACACCAGGTCCAACAAGGGCGTGATGTTCAGCTCGGTCATGGTGCCGTGGCTGCGACTGGAGGTCTTTTTCATTGGAGTACGGGTTCCGTTTCCTCTTCCGTGTCAAAGCGGATCGTCACCACCGGCGGAAAATTGGTCGGCGGTGGACGATCAATAGCCGTCACCTGCTGAAACACCTGGCGCACCGAATTGTCCCAGACCTGATTGCCGGAACCCTTTTGCCATACCGTGTGGGTCAGGTTACCCTGCCGGTCCACCTGCACCTGCACCTCCGCCACAAACGTGGCGTCATCCATATCATCCGGCCGGTTCCAGCGGTCGCGCAGCACATATTCCATGTAGCCTTTGTAAAGCTGCACCGGATCACTCTCGGAATTCACAGCCTTGCCGCCTCCGAATTCAAACGAAGGCACTTCCGCCGGCGGCGGCGCCACCACAGGCGGTGCCGCCGGTGGCGGGGTGGCCGTCTTGGCCGGTTCCATCTTCGGCGCTTCCACCACCTTCGGCGGTTCCACCTTGGGCGTCTCTGGCTTGGGCGGTTCCTTGGGCTTTTCCGGCGGCTTTTCCTTCACCATCTGCACGGAGATCTTTTGGAGTTTCTTCCCCAGATATCCTTCCCGCGCCGCAAAGTACACCAACCCGGCAATCAACAAGGCGTGAAAGATGAACGAAATCGTCAGGTTCACCTTCGACGAATTCTTTTTGGGTTTGGGCTTGGACTGCGGGATCATTTTTTCTCGATTTCAGTCGCCAGATCCACTTTGACAATGTTGGCCTGCTGGCACAGGTCCAGCACCGCCCGGATGTCCTTATAATGCGTCTTGGCGTCCCCGCGCACGATGATGTTCAAATCCGGATCGTTCTCCCGCAGATTCAATATCTCTTGCAACAACTGATTGAGCGGGATCTGCTTCGTGTTCAGGTACAATTTCCCGTCGGCATCCAGCGAAATGTAGTTGGCCTTGCGCGGCGGATCCTTCTCATGCTTGGAAGCGGACGGCAGTTTCAAGTCCGTATCCTTCACCGGCGGAATGGTGGTGATGATAAAGATCACCAGCAACACAAACGCCAGGTCCAGCAGCGGTGTGATGTTCAGTTCCGTCAACGATTCGTGGGCGGAGTGCGAACACTTTTTCATTAGGCGCGCCGTTTGAGGGCTTCGGCAATTTTATCCTCGATGTCCCGGTTGTCGACGTAGGCGTGTTCGATCTGGTTGGCATACCGGCTGGAGAAGCCGTCCAGTTCCATCGTAATGTGACGAATGGTCGTCACCATGAAGTTGTAGCCGAACATGGCGGGAATCGCGACCAACAGGCCGGTAACCGTAGCGACCAGCGCCGCGGCCACGCCGGGGGCCATCGCTGTCAGGCTGGCCTGTTGCGCCACGGCAATGCCGGCAAAAGTAGACATGACGCCCCAGACGGTTCCGAGCAGCCCGATGAAGGGGCCACCGGCGACAGCGGTCGAGAGCACGATCATGCCTTTTTCCAGCGACATCGCTTCGGCGGCAGCGGCCTCTTCCATCACCACTTTGACTGCGGCAAAGGAAGCCTGGCTAATCTTTACGGTGTTGGAGCGTGCGAGATGATCGGTATTGCCCTCGCCGATACTGGTGTTTGCGAGCGTGGTCACAATGACTGGATTATTCTTTAAATGGTAGGTGACTTCCTCGGCCGCCCGCTGATAAACATGAAACGCAGGCGCACCTTCAAACTCCTCGCCGCGCTTCTGGATGTCCAGTGGATCACGCGTGGCGCTATAAGCTTCGAAGAATTTCCTGGCCGCCCGCCGCGCGATGATCAATTGCCGCACTTTGGTAATAATAATTGTCCAGCTAAACATTGAAAGTAGCACCAAAACTGTGATGGTGGCCTTGCCCTCGATCGTCGCTTTCTCAACCGCAAATTGTAGCGCGTTTTGCGCCAGCATCGGATGTATCCATGTCGTCATATCTCGTGTCTAGTTTTCGGTGTGATGGCTCGCTTTTAAATCTGGCCAGTTTAAGAATTTTCGGCGTTTTAACGGATTAACCTTGCCAAATTTGGCGGCGCTTGAGGTCCGTCACCTGACTCAAACGTCCTAAAATACACTATCATTATTATCGTTTATCGTTTCATGCCACGCTGGGTACCGCTAACTCGAACTCGAGGCCGTTCATTTATGAGCAGGGATGAAATTTTGAGCATCATCGTTTCACTCAAGTTCCTAATAATATATATCGACTTGAAAGGTCTGCAATCATAAAAAGTTAATTGATTTGCTCCGTAATAATAGGGTCAAAAATCATTTGACGACGCCCTCGGCGCGCTTATAATACGACTTGAATGATCGTTGATATGCGGGTTCAAATATGAGAATATGCTTGAGTTTTGAACTGATTAAATTGACTGAGAAGCTGATTGAAATCAAATGATGCTTCCAAAGATAAGCGTCATAACGCCATTAAAATGATCATCTCAAGTCAAAATTTAAGCACCCTTCCGGAGGCTGCTCTAATCTTTTGCGAGGAAGCGGGCTGTCCTGCGGCCAATCAGTCGGCGCAAACAACGCGCGGGCAAGCATCGCGGTCACATGGGTAGGCCTGCTGTTTGGTGCTCAACTCTTAGTTACTCGGGTGTTTCGCAAGGCATTGACCGGCCCACCTGCCAGTGACGTCGAACTGCAACCAGCGGCGAGTTAAAACGCCTAAACTATTCAGTCGGCGCGTGGTTTTTGCATTAACCGGATAAACCGGTCCTTTGGATCAGACAAGAGTTGGAAAGTAGAGCGGATTTGAATATTAACAACATCGAGTTCCAGATGATGATGCGAAAAAATGGGAGAGTTCCGGGCCAGCCTCGTGTGCGAGGGTTGGTCCTGGGACTGTGCCTTCTCCTGCCGCCATTATTTAGTGCCTGGAAACTCTCAGCGGCTGAACCTCAGATTGCTGAGGTTGCTTCCGTTGAGAGCTATCTGGACGAAAGTAAGTCGGAGACCTCCTCCGGTTATGATGTCCAGAGATATGAAATTCAGAGCAAGACGCTGCTCGCCACAAATAGTCTGGGGAGCCTTTTTACCAAATACACTGGCACCAATGTCAGCCTTCAGAAAATTGTCCAGGCGGCGGCGGATCTGGATTGGGAGTACGCCCAGCAAGGGTATGAGAACATGACCGTCCTCATCGCCCCCAAGCACATTGAGCACGGCGTTGTCATCCTCGATGTCTTTCCGGGAGCAGTGGCCCAAATCCTGGTGGCGGGGAATCGTTATCTGATTTCAAGCAATATTCTGGCGGCGGCGACGCCACCTTCTGCCGGCGCCCCGGGACTTGCCCCGACCAATGCAGCAGCCGCCACCGTGGTCGTCAAAAAGGCTGTGCCGGGATATCCTGTAAAAAAATACCTCGTGCTGGGCAACACGCTATTGCCGCCCTCAACGATCGCGGCGGCCCTGACCAATATTAGCAGCGCCTTTGGAACCAATGTCAGCTTTGAAGGCATCCGCTCGGCCGTCTCCGGGCTTCAGGCGGCGTATCGTGCTCGCGGTTACGTGACGGTGTATGTGGGAGTGCCGCCGCAAAAGCTTACGAATGAAACGGTCAAATTGAGGGTGACCGAGGGGCGGTTAGTCGAGATTGAAGTTAAGGGAAACCACTATTTCAGCTCGAACAACGTCATGCGGGCATTACCCAGTTTGCACACGAATATTATTCTGAATAGCCGCATTTTCCAGGCTGAGCTGGATCGCGCCAACGCCAACCAGGACCGCCGGATTTATCCACTAATCGAGCCCGGTCCGGATCCCGGCACCAGCGACCTCACGCTGAAGGTCAAAGACCAATTGCCGCTCCATGGAAAGGTCGAATATAATAACCAAAGTTCGCCTGGCACACCGCTGTTGCGGCTGAATACCTCCGCCGTTTACGATAATCTTTGGGACTTGGAGCACTCGCTGGGTGTGCAGTACAGTTTTTCCCCCGGTTACTACAAGGACGGATCCCAGTGGAATGCCTATGATCAACCGCTGGTGGCTAATTATAGCGCGTTTTATCGCATGCCATTCGGGACGCCGCAGTCCATTGCTGATCTGGTTGCCGACCATCCGGGCAACTTTGGCTACAGCGAAGCCACACGCAAGTTTAACCTCCCTGCGTCAGCAGGTCAGCCGGAGTTAAGTTTCTTTGCCAGCCGTTCCACGATTGATACGGGGCTCCAAAATCTCGATAGCACTGTCCTGTTATATATCCCGGATGTAAAAAAAATAACAGATAGCGCAGTGCAACAGGATCTGACGGTCAATCACGATCTGGGTGGCCGTTTTAGTACCCCACTGTCAAGCTCCAGCCCTCTTTTATCGGACGTCGCCGCCGGCCTTGATTTTAAGACCTACCAGACGACCAGTACCAAGACTAACGTCTTTGACATTTTACAATATCCATTGAGTTCTTCCGGCAACGTTCAGCCACCGGTGATCAGCACCGTCAACTCGCCTGTGCCATTGACTTATCACGAGGTGAATTATTTGCCGCTGACCTTGAATTATCACGGCAACTGGCACGGCACGGCAACCACGCTTGACTGGGGCCTGGGCCTTTCTGCCAACCTCTGGTATTCGGGTTCACGCAGCAACCTCCAAAGTGTAACCGGCTCCACCCTATCCACCGGCCACTGGGTGGCACTGACTCCAAGATTTTCCTGGCAATTTCCCATTTATACCAACTGGCTGACGACCCTGCGCGCCGATGGTCAATGGACCAGCGAACCCTTGATCAGCAACGAGCAATTCGGCGCGGGTGGTGTCAACAGTGTCCGGGGCTATCGTGAGGGCGAGGTTTTTGGCGACAATGGATGGCACGTTAGCTTGGAACAGCAGACGTCGCCCCACAACGTGGGCGTGGTGTATGGGGACGTTCCACTTGTCTTGCGCGGTTCAATTTATATGGATTACTCCCAGACCTCCTTGATTGATCCGCAGGGGCGCCCAGGAGTGGTTGATCTTTGGGGCGCCGGCTTTGGCTGGGTTGCTTCGGTTGGTTCGCATTGGGAAACACGCTTTCTTTTCTCGGTACCGCTCTTGAGTACCACCACCACCGTGGCCTATGAGCCATTTTTTAACTTCTCTCTAACCGCACAGTTCTAATGAGTTGCAAAATTAAAACGCTAAATTATTTCTTTAAGGAGGCTTATTATGATTAAACATGCATCCATCAGTTCCCTGCGCAATCCGGCAATCTTGACGTTGTCCTGGTTGATATACGAATGGGGCAGGTTATCCGTCGAGGCCAATCCCGGTATTGGCACGGTCTCCCAGGGGTCTGCCTCTTTCAGCACCGCTGGCTCCCTCGAAACCATCACAACCTCTGCCAATACGTTCATCAATTGGAGCAGTTTCAACATTAACGCCGGCGAAACGACAACCTTCGTTCAGCCCTCCGCTTCCTCTATTGTTTGGAATAATATTGCGGGAGGCAACGCTTCGCAAATCCTGGGCAATTTGAACGCCAATGGTTATGTGATTTTGCAAAACCCGTCCGGTTTCTACGTGGGCGGCCAGGCGGCCATCAGTGTTCACGGGTTGATTTTGAGCACCGCGCCCATACCCGCCCCCAACCTCTCTGGTGGCGGGCCTTGGGACTTTAACGCCCCCCCCCCGACTGCCAAGATCGTCAACTACGGCCAGATCAACATTGGCGGCGGCGGGTCGGCTTTCCTGATCGCGGACGATATTGAGAACAAAGGCAACATTTCCGCCCCAAACGGCAGCATCGGCCTCTATGCCGGCGAGCAGGTCTTGGTCTCTACCGCGCCCAACGGGCTTGGCCTGAGTGCCCGCGTCACCCTGCCGCAAGGCTCGGTTGACAACCAAGGCCGTTTGATCGCAGACGGCGGCAGCATCGCCGCCGAAGCTCAAACGATCAATCAAAATGGTCTCGTCCAGGCAAATTCCATGCAGAACGTCAACGGCACTATCGAACTGGTGGGCAGTGATATGGTCAGTTTGGGTTCTAGTTCGGTGATTTTAGCCCAGGGTGATAGCTCGGGTACCAGTTCAGGCGGTTCCGTCACCGTCCAGTCGGGTGGTACCTTCTCCGACCAGGTGGGATCAACTATCAAGGTCGCCGGTGGCACGCAGGGTGGCAATGGGGGACAGGCTGAAATTTCGGCTCCGGAAATGGGCTCGATCCAATCCAGCATCGATGGGCAGGCATCACCTGGATTTGCGGGTGGGACTCTGACCATCGACCCGGCCAATATCTGGCTCGCTTCCTCTAGCACCGACTCCAAGGCACCGGCAGATTATTCAATCATTAATGTTAATTCTTACAACGGCCTGTCCTCGATAAATCTACAGGCGGATAATAACATTACTTTGAATACTCTGTGGACACTGTCCGACCCCGGAGTATCAGCCACCTTGAGCCTCATTGCCGGCAATAATATCACTCTGAATGATGGATCTGGAATAGCGGCTGGAAATAATTGGGCTGTCAATCTTTCAGCTGGCACCGCTTTCGTGAAGAGCTCGGCACAACCGGTGCCGGCCTCCGGCAACGACGGAATTTATTTGAATGGCAGCTCTTACATTCAAACCGAAAACGGCAATATCAACCTCTCGGCAGCCAATGAAGTGGTCGTCAATAACGGGTTTATTAACAGTGGTTATAATACAATCCAAGGAAACGGTGGTAACATAAACGTCACCACAACATTTGGCGATGTTAACACTGGTTCAGACCCGAGCGGTTTCGTTTATGGCTACACCGCTCCTTATTTCTCCGCCGCCTCGACAGTTGGCGGAATCAGTACACTCAGCGGCGGCAATTTAGGTATCCAGGCCGGAGGCGATGTCATCAGTTATGTCCCAAAATCAGGTGATACTTCTGATCCCGGTACCGGGGCATTTGGTTCGGCGCCGGGCAACGTCACGATAAACGCCGGAGGTAGCGTTTACGGTCATTATGTGCTTGTCAATGGTACCGGGAGCATCACTGCCGGAGGTAATGTTGGCGTCGCCAGTGGTGGGGATATTTTCTCCCTGAGTTTGGTGAGCGGAACTTGGAACGTCAATGCGCCTGACGGAAATATTTATCTGCAGGAGGTGCGAAATCCCAACGGGGATTTCAATGCCGTCACCCTCACCGGCGGGCTTCATCATAAGCCCAACCCGGGCTTGCACTTGTTTGATTACGCTGCCGACGCCACAGTGGATCTGACTGCAGGAGACGGAGTTTATTTGACCGCCAATGATATCGTTGATTCTCCTGATACTGCCCTCCCCCGCGTCGCCACATCTGATGACAATAAAATCCAGGTGATTTATCCACCGATATTGGATATCACTGCCGGTGCGGGCGGTATCAATCTGGAAGGTGATGTGACCCTGTTTCCTTCGGCGGACCAAAATCTCAAGCTTACCACCATCGACGGTGGTAACTTGACGGCTACGCTTGAAACGGTTAGCCCGACGATTCAATTGCTAATGTCCGATAGTTCCCAAGCCCAATGGATTGATAATACCAGTTTGGGCCTGCCGCTTCCTTTTAGTCTCCAGGACAACAGCTCAGGTCTGCCGCCCCAAAGTGGCAATCCCAATCCCGTTAGCATCAACATTTCCGGTAGCATCGAGAATCTCAATTTAATCACTTCCAAGGCGACCGATGTGACGGTGGGGGGAAATATGATAAATTCCGGTTTTTCAGGACAGAACCTAAATGGGAACGATGTGACGTCCATTACGGTGGCGGGACAGATTTTCAACCAGAGTTCGTTTTCCTACGTTGATAACGTTACCATCCCCGATGTGCCTTCTTCGGATCTGTTACCCGGTTTGCCCAGCGCGTGGTATGATGTGTTTTACCTGGCCGTGAATCCGTCAGCTCTAGTGAACCTCACCATTCCTAATACAGTGAATTCAACTCAATGGGCACAATACCTTCTCGGCAGCGGTTCCGTCTCCCTCTTTGGAGCCGGAGGATTTTTGACCGGTACCCCCAGCCTCCCAAGTGGCCTGATCGGCAGCGCAACGGGGGGCGCGGGTTTTAGCTACAACCCAGTCACCAGTCAATTGGGTTTGGTCAACCAGCTCTCATCGCAAATTGCCTCGGACCTGGAGCAGCCGATCACGATCTTAAAACTCGTCAACGGACAACCGGTGCCGACCACGGTAGTCAACCCGAATGGGACCACCAGCACCACTTGGGAGACCACCACGGTCAATTGGGCTCCGGCTGCGGTTGTACAAACCCTCTACGCCGATAACGTTGGTGTGCCGGGTTTGAATACTCCTTCCTTGGGTTATCAAGTAGGCGGCCCGGGGGCGTTTGATATCAATGCCGGTTCGATTTCTCTGGGGAGCTGCTACGGCATTCTCTCTTGTGGCGTTAATGACCCGGCAAGCTCCGCTCCGGCGGTCGGTTTGAACCGTTACGGTAACCTGTTCTCGATTACGCCGTCCGGAGCCACGGTGAATGTAACTGTTACGGGCGACATCGACATGCTCAGTTCCACCATTGCCTCCTTGGGGGGTGGCGACGTCAATGTGATCAGTACCTGCGGTTCGATCACGCTGGGTTCTGAGAATCTGGTGGATGATTATCGGGCGCTCGGTTTCGGTATTTTTTCCTCCGGCCCGGGCAATGTCAAGGTTTCGGCCTTGGATGATATCAACATCGGTGGTTCCCGCATTGCGGCCTATGACGGAGGAAATATTTTTGTTGAATCATTTCAAGGCAGCGTCGATGTCGGGACTGGCGCTAATAATTATATCAACGTTCAGCTTTCCTACATAGATCCGAATGGCAATGGCAATTATTATACGGAAGCGGTTGCTGGCAGTGGCATTTTAGCTACGACTCTTGCCACACCCAATCCCGAATATCAAACTTACTCGAAGCCGGGGACTGATTGGCCGGCTGAGCGCGCCGCGGTGCCTGGAAATATCACGGTGGAAGCACCACAGGGTAATATCACCTCAACTTTGGGAGGTATCACGCAGCAGGCGCTCAATGGAAACATCGATGGCGGTCCCACGGTAACGTTGATCGCCGGTACTTTGCCAACCGGCAAGCCGGGTGATTTAGATTATGCTCCAGGCTATCCCGGGAATATTGACCTGGGTCAATCCGGGGTCATTGGCGGAACGGTCAATATTACTGCCAACGGCAATGTGAACGGTTCGATTTTTTCCCGGCAGGATAGCAATATTTCGGCCTCGCAAAATGTTAACGTGCAGGACGTGGCTGGCGGCAAAGCCGATGTTTCCGGTCAGACGGTTACGGGAGACATTGTTGGTGGCGAAGGAGTCAGTGCGGTTGGTGATGTGACCGCCGCCATCTTTGGCCAGAACGTTTCGGTTAACGGCGGCGCCTCACAATCGACGCTTGGCAGTTCCGCGACGGCCACGAGCACCAGCCAGTCCGCCGCCCAGCAGGCCAACAGTGCGAACCAGCAGTTGGCTAGTAATGACTACGGATCGGATGATGACGACAAAAAGAAGCACAAGAAAACCCAACCACTGATGGAGCGCGTCAAGCGCGTCACCGTTATTCTGCCGAAAACCTGAGAGTTTGCTCATCGCATCAAAAATTTATTAAAAATTGGCACCTAAAAGTTGGTGCTCTTTCAGCCGTTGATGATGTCGCGAATTTTTCAAATGCATTCCGTCTGCAGCGAGGATTATTTCCCTAGGCTTGAACGATGCAATTCGACATGATGCCCTGGTATTAAGCGATATTTCCGTCTTCAACATGTGGCGAAACGATTAAAATTATAATGGTTCTTTAGGGTAGCGTTTGTACGTCGCCGAAGTGTGCTTGGCGTGACCCGCCCCCAAGGATTAGCTTTGTGCTTAGCAAGGACGGAGGCCAATGTTCGGCCCTTTAAATATAAAATGCAACTAGCGTCGAAGATGATCCTCCGGCAAGATACCGGAAGCACGTTGACGGTAGTCTTACGAAGGTGGGCAATATATAATAAAGTCGCCTCAGTCTCCCCATGAACTCCGTTTTTTTCAAGGGATGAAGATATGTGGCTTGTTAAAGGTCTGGCTGCTTTGGTCGTACAATCACGGAGATACCGCACCCATGGCGCTGCCTGATGATTTGGCAGTTCTGGTCAGTTGCACTTTGCCGCCCCCCTCGGCTGTTGACGGAGACTCCTTAGAGTATGTCTGAAAATTCATGAATGGTAAGGAATCAAGCCAGTCGGCGGAGCTGAATTCGTATCATCGCGATATAGATCCAAGCCTCGGCGCTGGTCTCGGTGGTTTCGTAATCGCGCAC